>ENA-OPVT01000129-OPVT01000129.1-human-gut-metagenome-genome-assembly--contig:-NODE-129-length-60355-cov-2.599370_pt1 | contig 60355 bp, 49 predicted proteins | sample MGYA00241499_ERZ501990 | MGnify/ENA primary metagenome ERZ501990 (study PRJEB25962, sample SAMEA2042104) | human gut metagenome | biome: human gut; feature: human-associated habitat; material: faeces...
GGCCAGCCCACGGCCTCGGGAAGTGGGAGGTGCCTGCCGGATACAAGTTCTCGCGATAGCGAGGACGCAGGAGACGGTAGGAGGGCCGAACGAAGCAGCGCGGAGTGAGTTCCGCCGTGACGGACTGCCAGTCGGCGCGAAATCACCATTGATGCATTACATACTTGCATAATTGCAAAAGCCCCAGAATCGCCATTACAGCGCTCTGGGGCCTTTATATCTTAAAATCAAAGTGTCAAAGATGGGAAAGTAAATAAAAAAATTCCGAAAAATAAAATTTTCGGCCTAAAAGCGGCTATTTGCCAGAGTCCCGGCTCAGGGCATACCATATTCTGAGCCCATTGAGCGAATTCAGCAGATAAAACGAATACTTGATGACCATCACGACAGTATAACTCGACTCCGCAGATGACATTGCCTTTTCCGACCACAGGAAGATGGAAAACACATTGACCAGAATCCAGACATACCACTGCTCCATGAACGCGAACGACATCAGAATCTGCCCGAGCACATTCAGGACGAACACAATCGCGTCAAACAGAATAAGATACCTGAATGTTCCGGAAATATCGAAACCGGCAACCTTGCACAGGACAATATAGCCTGCAGTTATTCCGATCAGCATACCGGAGAGCATCATTAGCCATTGACGGGAATCCAGACGGCGGGCATTGACCTTCTTATGGGAATCCGCTCCGCGCTTGCGCCACTGCCACCAGCCGACGAACTGCATAGGCAGGAAATAGAACGCGTGCAGCGCGAAATTGCCCCAGACCGGTTCTCCGCCGGGCCTTATGCTGCTGTCGAACGCCACGACCGTAGCCACGGACACGTCAATGACACCGAACAGGAACGTCCAGATGTTGCCGTTGGCGGAGAGCACCGTATTGATGACTCCTGTAAATGCCCCGACACTGGCCAGCAACAGCATGAAATGCCTGGCTCCAGGCTGCTGGACCTTGAAAACATTGGTCACCACGACCGCCACCAGCATCCCCACCAATATAAACAGATTCAGCGCGGTGTTGAATTTCTTTTCATTCTTCATCTTCTTCTCTATTCAATTCATTGTGAATACGTTCCGCAAGTTCTTCCTTGCCGAGAAAGGCCGCGAGGTCCTCGACCGGAGCCGACGCGATACGCGGCACGCTGCCGTAATGTATCAGAAGCCGTTTCTCCGTCTGCTCCCCCACCCCTTTGATCCGTGTCAATGCAGATTCTATCTGGCTCTTGCTGCGCAGACTGCGATGGAAAGTGATGCCGAACCGGTGCGCCTCGTCACGGATCTGCTGCAGGACTTTCAACGCAGACGAATTCCTGTCAATGAAAAGAGGATAAGGGTCCCCCACCCTGATCACCTCTTCCAGGCGCTTGGCAAGACCGACCACTGTAAGTTTCTCAGTCAGACCGAGTTCCGCCAATGACTGGAAAGCAAAATCAAGCTGTCCCTTGCCACCGTCTATGACAATGAGCTGCGGAAGGTCATCCGGATCTTCACGCAACATTCTCGAATAACGGCGGTTCACGACTTCCTTCATTGACGCATAGTCATTGGCCCCGATGACGGTCTTTATCTTGAACTTGCGATAGTCTTTCTTGGACGGGACTCCGTCACGGAACACGACGCAGGAGGCTACAGGATTCGTTCCCTGGATATTGGAGTTGTCGAAACACTCGATATGACGCGGCAGGACATCCATCCCGAGCGCCTTCCGGAGTTCCTCCATCACCATTGACTTGTACTGGTCCGGATCGGTATGCTCCTTCTGGCGGATGGAATTGAACTGGAATTCCTTGGCGTTCTTGGTACTCAGAGTGAGAATGGCAAGCTTGTCGCCTTTCACCGGGATCTTGAATGAAACGCCTTCCATTTCCACATCAGGCAGGAAAGGGACGATTACTTCCCCGCTGATTTTTCCGAATTTTGACTCTATCTCGGCAATGAATTCGCTCAGTACAGCTTCAGGCTCTTCCTCGATGTTCATCTTGAAGCCGAGATTGAGCGACTGGATGATGGCGCCGCCTCTGACACGCATGAAATTGCCGTAAGACTCATTGGCATCGGTCACAAGTGAGAACACATCCACATTGGTATCCGAAGCCGATGTGATTACCGACTTGGAATAATGCTGCTGGAGGGAATCCACCTTCTGCTTGTAAACCTGGGCCTGCTCGAACTCGAGATTGTCCGCGGCCTGTGTCATAAGGTGCCTGTAATGCTGGATCACCTCACTTGCCCCACCTTTCAGGAGGCTCACGATTTCCTCTATCTCGGCATTGTACTCCTTGACCGAGATTTTGCCGATACAGCAGCCGGCACATCTGCTGATGTGGAAATCCAGACATGGCCTGAATTTGCCGCGCAGCACGCCGTCAGAAGTGATCTTGTTGTTGCAGGAGCGGATCTTATAGTTCTCCGAAATGAACTCCAGCAGATTCCTCGCATGAATCACCGAACTGTAAGGGCCGAAATAACGGTTCCCCTTCACGATTCGGCGTGTAAGGTATATTTTCGGAAATTCGTCCGAGGTGACGCATATCCAAGGATAGGTCTTGGAGTCCTTCAGAAGGATATTGTACTTCGGCTTGTACTGCTTTATGAGATTGTTCTCCAAAAGCAGCGCATCCGCTTCGGAATCGACCACTGAATACTGCGCATCGGCGATTTTGGAAACGAGAATACGTGTCTTGGCATTGAGCCTGTCAGGAGACACGAAATACTGCGCAACCCTTTTGTGGAGATCCTTGGCCTTGCCCACATATATGACAATCCCCTCGGAGTTATAATATCTGTAAACTCCGGGGGAATGTGGAAACAGTGCTATTTTTTCTCTGACTGTCAATTACTCCACGTATTTGGAGACCTCTTCTTCGATAGCTTCGCCGTACAGACCTCTCTTGATGATGGTTCCGTCAGGGCCGAAGAGGATAATGTGAGGAATTCCGACAATGCCGTAGATCTCCGTAGGGACACTCTTGGCATCTACAATCTGATTCCAGTTCACGCCATAAGCCTTGGCAGTGTCAATGCTTTCCTTCGGAGTCCTCTCCCAGACAGCCACGCTCAGAACGTCGAAATCCTTTCCGTGATGCTTGTCGTAAACCTTCTTGATGTTCGGAATTTCGTGTTTGCATGGACGGCACCATGAAGCCCAGAAATCCACGAGAACGTATTTGCCCTTTCCGACGTAATCAGAGAGGCTGACATCCTTGCCGTTCGGCTGCCTGATGGAGAAATCCGTGAACTTCATACCCTCAGCAGTGGATTTTCTCGCTTCCATACCCTTCTGGATTGCGGATATGAAACTGCTGGAGGCAACTACGGCCGAGTCAATGCCGCCTATGACTTTCTCGAGGTCAGCATCGGACATGTCGCCATAGATATTCTGGAGAGCGATAACTGAAATGACATTGTCAGAATTGTTCTTGACGGCTTCAGTATTGAACTCATTGTACTTGTCATTGAACGAGTTATAGAACTCTTCCTGGAGGCTGTCCTTCTGCTGGGCAGAAAGTCCTGTGCTGTCAGAGATGGCGACCATTGTGCTTCGATACGATGCGACCAGACCCTTATGCTCATCTGCAAAAGCGTTGAATTTCGCAGTAACTGATGCAGCAGGCCTGTCGGAGGTCACTTCCACGAGACCGTCGTTGAGATCGACTGTAAGCACAGTTCCGTCAGAAATGAATCTTCCTTTCGGGCCGCCCACGTTGATCTCACCGAGGACTGCCTTGTTCACAGGAATTTCCAGCTTGAATGCGGCATTGCGCAGCTGGACGGTGGTATCAATCATTCCTGGTACAGTCACCGTGATTTCTTCAGGAACGTCCGCTCCGGAGAATTTTCCTTTCAATGTAGTGGTCGTGGAGACCGATGTGCAGGCTACTGCCGCGATGGCGAAGAGCGAGCCGATGATATACTTCTTCATATTACCTAAATTTATCTGTTTGTCCGGCGGTACATTCCGCCTTCTTGGAAATTGTAAAAATAATGAATAATTCCGTGATTAGCAAAGTCCTGCTTCCACGCCGAAACAGGCCTCGAGTCCCGGGAGCGCGTCAGAGAGAGAGCATCTTGTCCTCAAACCGGTCCTGACAGCATTGCAGAAGTCTTCAATTATGGCGATGTCAGCCCCGGCGTGGAGCGGCCGAGCGCAGATTTCGCTGAAATCTTCAGACCTGAGGAGCGAGCCGTCATTTCTTGTCAATGTAATGATATTGTCCTCTGCCTTCAGGAGCCCGTCCGCAAATGTAATTTCAGTCACGCGCCCGTCCAGGTCAATGATGCCGTCCATGGTAATTTCGATTTTCAGGCCGGAGGGCATCGTAACGGATGCTGTCTGCCAGTCGAAAACGTCATTGTCACAATGATATACGCATCTGCCGTAACGTCCTGTACGGAGTTCCGCTTCTATGGCATCATCGATGGTTCTGCCCGTGGCCACTTCGAAGTTTCCTATCCACTCCTTGCGCCGGCGATAGAGGTTCACGGCCGAATAACGGCAATCCTGTTCTATCGGGCAGGCTATGCACCGGGCGGCGGCTTTCTCCGGTGCCGCCTCGGGACAATATCTTGTCAGGCTACCCTTCGAGCGGATGTCCATCTTCTCATCCGGTGTATCCTGTCCGATCAGCCAGAATATGAAATCCACGTCGTGGCAACACTTGGATATGAAAATAGGCGAGGAATCCTCTTTCCGGGCCCAGAGGCCTCTGACGAAAGTGTGTGTCATACGGTCAATCCCGACATTGACACGATGCCTGATCGCCTTTATCTCACCCAGTTCACCGGAAACGGCGATTTCCTTTATCCTGGTATAGTAAGGGTGATAGCGCATCACATAGCACATCGAGGTAATGACTCCTCTGCGCTCCGCGAGGGCGACAAGTTCGCGGCATTGGTCAATGCTGTCCGCCATCGGCTTCTCCAGAAGCAGATTCATCCCTGCCTCAATGACTTTGCGTGAGATGGAATAATGCGTGTCGTCTCCAGTAGCGACGATGACTCCATCTGCCCTTATTCCGGAACAGATGAAGTCATCCACATTCGTAAAGCATTGGTTTTCCGCAAGAGAATATCTGTCGCGCGCCTCCTTGAGACGATACGGATCGGTGTCCACGACTGCGCATACCTTGGCCTTGTCAGGGTTAGCCTCCACATACTCGAGGTATTTCCTGGCCCTGTTCCCTATTCCAATCGCGCAAATGTTGATCATCCGTACAGTAAAGGATTGTGCTTACATTCTTGCTTTGAGGAAGGCTCTCAGGGTCGGGCCGTCTTTTACGCCCGGAGCCTGGACAATGCTGCCGTTCTCGATGAAGTAAAGCATCGGAAGACTTGTGACATTGTACAGAGCCGCTGCTGAACCGCTGACATCGGAGACATTGGTCCACGGCAGATTCTGGCTTTTGACCACTGATGCCCAGGATGCCTTGTCTGCATCCACCGATACGCTGTAGATATCGAAGCCCTTCTGATGATATTCATTGTAAACAGGCTTCATGACATCCTGATTGAACATCTTCTGGGCTGCATCTGCAGAATTCCAGAAGTAGATCATCACCATCTTGGTATCGAGGCTGCTGAGTTTCACTTTCTTGCCATTTACATCAGGAAGTTCCATATCAGGGAATCCGGAAGTGCCGGCATTCTTGATCTGGGCATCCAGGTTAAGCAGTTTCATCCTCCTGTCAGCCTCCTGTGAAAGTGCCTTGACGTATTTTGAATCAGGATAAACGGCCTTGAGCGAGTCTGAGATATTTCTGAAATGAATGGCATCCGTGGACTGGCTGAATACAGGAATCGCATCACCTACAGTCTGGTACAGAACCGGAATACAGGTCAGTGAATGAGAGTTCTGCAACACGTATTTCACTCTGCTTCTGTAATAGTCGATGTACTGTGCCGTAATCTCTTTCTTGAGGTCCAATGCCGCCTGTGATGACTGGTTCAAATCAGCAAGACGGGCGGAAGCCGAGAAGAAACGGTTATTGAACTCCGCCTCATCCTTCTCCACGTCCATCAGTTTCAATGTCTCGTCTGAACCGGTGACAGAATATGTTCCGAGAGTGTCTGACACTACATTGACCTTATCACCTTTCTGCAGGAGCATCGACGCGATGCGGGTATTCTTGTAGAACAGATAGATAAACTCCGGCTGGCCGGACTCTACAGGCAATTTATATTCATATCTGCCCTTGGCATCTGTCTTTACGGTATCCAGCACGTCGTAATGGTTCACATTGAGCAGTTTCACGATAACTTCAGAAGACGGAGCATCTGACAATGTTCCCTCAATGCGGGCATTGCTGCCGCAAGATGCCAAAGCAGCCGCTGCCACGGACAGGCAGATGATTTTATTTAATTTTCTCATATTCGGAAAGGATTGATGATGCTATTTCCTGGAATTCTTCCTGGGACAGCTTGAGCTTTTCTTTTCGGAAATCGATATCGCTCTCCTGCTGGAGAGGAACCAGATGTATGTGAGTGTGAGGCACTTCCAGTCCCAGCACGCAGACACCTATACGCTTGCAAGGGACAGCGGCCTGCACGGCCAATGCCACTTTCTTCGCAAACTCACAAAGTCCGAGATAAGTCTTGTCGTCCAAGTGGAAAATATAGTCGTCCTCCACATTTTTCGGAATGACAAGGGTATGTCCCTTTACCAGAGGATTGATGTCCAGAAAAGCATAGTAATCTTCATTCTCGGCAACCTTGAATGAAGGAATCTCTCCTTTGGCGATTTTAGTGAAAATCGTAGCCATATACTAAAGTGTTATGTCCAGAATCTTGAATTTCATGACACCGGAAGGCACGTTAGCCTCCACGATTTCGCCTTTGGAATGTCCAAGAAGCGCCTTGGCGATAGGTGTGGTGGATGCGAGTTTTCCGTGCGCAAAGTCAGCCTCAGTCTCTCCTACGATGGTGAATTCCATGACTTTCTTCATCGCCATATTCTCAACTTTCACCTTGTTCATCATCTGGACCTTGTCGGTTCCGATCTGAGACTCGTCAATGACTTTCGCATTGGCTACAAGGTTCTTGAGGTTCGCGATCTTGAGCTCCAAGAGAGCCTGGGCATCACGGGCCGCATCATATTCAGCATTTTCTGACAAATCGCCTTTTTCTCTGGCCTCTGCAATAGCGGCCGAGATTACAGGACGCTGTGCAAGTGCATCAGCGAGGTCTTTCTTCAGTTTGTCCAGACCATCCTGTGTCATATAATGAACTTCTGCCATAATAATAAAAATTACGTTTCGCTTATACAATTAAAAACGAGTCCTGCCGCTCGGACAGAACCCTTGACTTGTTATGCAAATATAGTCAATTTTCCTTAATTTCAAAAAAGATGCCTTTACTACATCTCTTTAAACTTCGGCTCCATTATCGCCGTGTAAATCACCAAGTTACGTGGATCCACACGCAATTTCCCGTCTTTCCTCCCGTCATCCGCCGGGCTACTGTCAGTCTGAGGTGCGGGAGACGCCGGTCTTCTGGCAACTTCCTTTACCGCCACCGGTTTCGGCTGCTCCACTACCGGCTTGAACTGCTCTACCACCGGTTTCGGCTGCTCTACGGCCTGCACCTGCGGCACAGCCGGTTCCTCCATCTCTTCCGGCTCTGTCCATACAGGAAAATCCTCAGGTTCGTCTTCTGTCGGCATTGACTCAGGCATTGACTCAGGCATCTGCGGCATCGGCCCGGAAGTACATGTCCTGCCGCGTGCGGATTTCTTCTTTTTATTATTGAACACCAAGTCAGGCACCGCCACAAGGACGATACAGACTACAATCCATATAATATCCAGAAAATCCATACGTTTCAATGCTATTGTCCGCGGTTATCCTCTCCCCGTCCACGTAAAGTTAAGTAATTATTTTCAAAGGATTACGCGGATTCCCTCATTTTTTGTCGAGAATATTCCGGCAGTGCTCCCTGTCCGTCTCCAGCTGCGCGGCAAGAAGGGAAAGATCATTGAACTTCACCTCGTCACGGATTTTGCAGACGAACGATACGCGGATGTCAAGGCCGTAGATATCCTCGTCGAAATCGAAGATGTTCGTTTCAATGGTGATGGTGTTTCCTGAGCCGATGGTCGGGCGGACACCGATGTTGCACATTCCGTCATAGACACTGCCGAGAGTCTCTACCTTGACCAGATAGACGCCGTTGCCGGGAACGAGCTTCAGAGGCTCGTACAGCTGCATGTTCGCGGTCGGGAATCCGATGGTATGCCCCAGGCGGTTGCCGGACACGACCACACCGAAGAGCTTATAGTCATAACCGAGCATCGAATTGGCAAGGACAATGTCCCCCGATGCCAACGCATTGCGTATCTTGGTGGAACTCACCACGATACCGCCTTCCGCAGTATATGATTCAGGCCTTATGACATCCAGTCCCAACTTTTCGGCCAATGCCGCCGTCTGCTCAGGAGTACAGAGATCGGAACCAAGCCTGTTGTCATAACCGAGCAGGATGGCATTGCCCCCGAACTTTCCTATGACATATTCCTTCAGATATTCTTCCGCGGTCAGACGGCTGAATGCCTTGGAAAACGGCAGAACCTCGATATGGTCCACGCCAATGCTTTTCAGAAGCGCTTTCTTCTCTTCCATCGAGGTAAGCAGACGCAGATTCCTGGCATCATCCTGCAGGACATTGCGCGGATGCGGCCAGAATGTGACGACCATGCTTTCATCGCCACGTGCAGCTGCCTCTTCTACCAGAGTGCGTAAAATAAAACGGTGCCCAAGATGGACACCGTCGAAAAATCCTGTGGCTACAACCATCTTACAAGTCCGAAATCTTGTCTGTGAGGCAAAAGCGGATTCTTCGGATATATCCTGGTTGCTACCTGATACATTCCGGAACGTTCAGGAAGGATGGATGTCTGGTATTTCACCACACCGTCCTTGGCCTCAACGATATTGAAATCACACTTGTCCTGTATATGAAGTTTTCCTTTGTTGTCGGTCGTAGCGAAAAGCATCTCTACTCCGATATCCTCAGGCTTGAGGTCACCGATATTCAGCACGACCTCCGCATTGAGCACATTCTTGAGCGACAGCGAATATGAAGAATCCGGCTGTGTGTACGAGATCACTTCGATGTCAGGCCACTCCTTGCGCACGAGTTTCTTCCATGACGCTATTTCACGAGCCACCTTGTAGTCGTCAGCAATCAGGCTTTCCGCCCTGACTGACTGAGGAGCATAGTACTGGTTCACGTAATCTGTAAGCATCCTGTTCGTGGTGAAGTTGCAGGCAACCTGAGCGACAGTGTTCCTGATATATTCAATCCATGAAGCTGAACGGCCTGTAGCCTTGTCCACGTCATAGTACAACGGAGCGATTTCATTCTCAATCGTCGTATAGATCGTAGCGGCATCGAGCTCGTTCTGGTAGTTCTGGTCGTCATACGTGCGCTTGAGAGGAAGAGCCCAGCCTGCGCCCGGCTTATATCCCTCAACCCACCATCCGTCGAGAACTGAGAAATGCATGACGCCGTTCATGGCTGCCTTCTCGCCTGATGTTCCGGAAGCCTCCTGTGGCCTTGTAGGGTTGTTCATCCAGACATCCACGCCCTGCACAAGTCTCTTTGCCAGGGAAATGTCATAGCCCGGAACAAATACTATCTTGCCTATGAAGCGGTCCTGCTTGGAAATCTCCACGATTCTCTTAATGAGATCCTGACCTGCTTTGTCTGCCGGATGCGCCTTGCCCGCGAAGAGGAACTGTACAGGCATCTTAGGATTGTTCACGATGGCATCGAGCCTGTCGAGGTCCGAGAAGAGCAATGTCGCACGCTTGTATGTGGCGAAACGTCTTGCAAATCCTATGGTCAGCACGTCATCGCGGAGAGTTTCCTTGATGGTAACCACCTGACGTGGAGAATAGTGGTTCGCCACTGCAGGATTTGAGAGTTTCTCCTTGACCACCCTGATAAGTGTGGACTTCAGCTCTTTTCTTGCATTCCATATTTCTTCGTCACCTACCTTGTAGATGCCTTCGAAGCACTTCTTGTCATAGTGATGTGTCTGGAACTCAGGGCCGAACACTTTCGCGTGGATAGCTTTCCACTCTTTGGATGCCCATGTAGGATAATGCACACCGTTGGTCACATAGCTGATATAGAGTTCCTCAGGAAGATATCCCGGATACATGTTGGAGAAGATTTCCTGGCTTACTTTTCCGTGGAGCATCGACACACCGTTCACATTCTGTGAAATGTTCGCGGCGAGAATACTCATGGAGAACTTCTCATTGACATCTGAGCCATTGATCTTGCCGAGTCCCATCATTGTCTCCCAGTCGATCTTCAGCCGCTGAGGATAGTGTCCGATGTATTTTCTGAGCATGCCTTCATCGAAAGCATCGTGTCCGGCAGGAACCGGAGTGTGGGTAGTGAACAATGAAGATGCCCTTACGACTTCGAGAGCCTCAGGGAAGTCCAGATTGTCATTCTGGATATATTCGCGGAGTCTTTCCAGACCGATGAATGCGGCGTGGCCCTCGTTGCAGTGATATACCTGAGGATTCAGTCCGAGCGCACGGAGAGCACGGACACCGCCTACGCCCAGGAGAAGCTCCTGTTTAAGTCTGTTCTCCCAGTCTCCACCATAAAGGTGATATGTTACCTGACGATCCTCGTCAATGTTTGCTTCATAGTCTGTATCAAGCAGATACAGATCTGTCCTGCCGACTGCGACTTTCCAGATGCGGGCTGTGATCGTACGCCCAGGGAATGCCACGCTTGTAGTCATCCAGTTTCCGTCCTTGTCCATAACAGGGCTTGCCGGAATTCTGGAGAAGTTCTGAGCGTCGTACTTGGCAACCTGGTCTCCCTGAGCTGAAAGGACCTGTGTGAAATAGCCGTACCTGTAGAGCAGACCGACAGCCACAAGGTTCACGTTCATGTCGCTGGTCTCTTTCAGATAGTCACCGGCCAGGATACCGAGACCGCCGGAATAGATGCTCAATGAAGAGTCCAGACCGTATTCCATACAGAAATAACCGATCGACGGATCTTTTCTGTCGGCTTTTGCGGCCATATACTCACCGAACTCATTCATAACACTCTGATACTGACCGAGGAAGGTAGAGTCCTTGCTAAGATCATTGAACCTCTTGAGGCTCACTTTGTCCAAAACCACCATCGGGTTATGGCCGGAGTTGTGCCAGATTTCAGGGTCAATGGCTTTGAACAATGCCTTGGCGCTTTCATTCCAACACCACCACAGGTTCTTGGAAAGCTCCTCAAGTCCACTCAATGCGTCAGGCAGATGTCTGACGACCATAACACTCTTCCAAGAAGGTGTACTGACAGGAATTTTTTCGTATTTCATAATTGGTTTTTCTTTCACTTCCGGATAAGCGCCATTTGCGGCAATGACCTTGTCGATTGCCTTGGAATAGGCTTCCTGATAATATTTTATCTGATTTTCCCACAATGCGATGGATGATACATCCTTGGCATTGTCCATATATTCTTTTCTCTGTTCGTCTGTTACCAATGCGATCTCGCGGATTCGTGAAGCGACTGCATCCACGACCTCGAAATAGTTGGAATCGGTCCTTTTTACCACCTCGATGCCAGGATGTTCCTTGTTATAATGGGTATCCACCCAAAGGCCGAAACCGGCAAGTGTCGTGGTCAATGTAGGGACACGGAACGCAAGGCTCTCGAGCGGAGTATAGCCCCAAGGCTCATAATATGACGGGAACAATGCCAAATCAAGTCCCACGAGCAAGTCGTAGTACTTCATGTTGAACACTCCGTCCGTACCGTTGAGATATGACGGCACGAAATATATCTTGATGTTGGAGTCCTTGGAATTGTCCAGGCCGAGTTCCCTGAACCGCCTTGTAATCTGGTCATACTCAGGTGTCATCAGATAATGTGTAACCTGAGTCGTGTAGGAGCTGTCACGCTTTCCGGAGAGCTTGGCCACAAGTTCACGGTCTGCCCCGTTATGACCTGACGGAATCATCACGAATGCGTGTATCTCCTTGCCGCGGAAGTCCGAGTTCTTGATTTTGGAGACTGCGTCAATGAATACATCAATGCCCTTGTTCCTGTACTCGTAACGTCCGCCGATACCGATGAGGATAGCGTCCTGCGCCACCTCGCAGCCGGACATTGCAGAAGCGACCTCACGCAATTTGCCTCTTGCGGCGTTACGCTTCTCGTCATACTCCTGGTCGGTCGCAGGCGTGAAACTGTTCTCGAAGCCGTTCGGCGTAACCACATCCACCTGCCTTCCGAGGAAATGCTCACATTCTATTGCTGTGATTTCGCTGACCGTAGTGAACACGTCAGCATTTTCCGCAGACTTCTTCTCGAGAGAATGGAGTGCGGTGACATTGAACTGTCTCGCCTTTTCTTCAGCGTTGTACGACTGCATGGAGTCATACAGCGGAAGATTGTTTCCGGCAAGGCAACGGCCCACGACAGTCGCGTGGGTCGTAAATACCGTTGCAATCGGAAGTTTCTTGTATTTCAGATACAGGACACCTGCACCTGTCTGCCATTCATGGAACTGCGCAACAACCTTGTCGGCAGGTGACAGAAAGAAATTACAGTAGCTTTCAATGACTTTACCTGAAACATATCCGAAGAGGGCTGATTCCTTGTAGTCCCAGTTTCCTGTGATGGAATCCACTCCGTACAGTTCCCAGTACTTGGTAAGAATGCCGTCAGTTTCCGTAAGGAACTGCTTGAAATCCACTAAGATCGCAACCGGATTGCCCGGCACGTTCCAGCGCCCTATTCTGAGACGGAGGCCGCTCTTGGCAGCCTCTAGTCTCCAGTCCTGCCACAACAGCGGGTCTTCGTGAAAATCAGGATTCGCATCCGTATCCATCCAGACGTCAGGACCTATAAGTATATGATGTCTTTTCAGTTGAGATCTGAGGAAGAGGGACTTGGTGGCTATCACCGTATAGATTCCGCCGACCTTGTTGCAGACTTCCCAGCTGACCTCAAACAGATAATCAGGTTTGTTCAACTCTTTTGCCATTATTTTTCAGTCTTCTTTTTTACCGCCTTGGCCTTTACGGTACGGACCGGCTTCTTCACAGTTTTCTCAGCCTTTTCTTCCTTTACCTTCTTTACCGCCTTGGCTTTCACCTTGTTCTCGGTTTCTTTCGGAGCTGCAAATTTAGCAACACTTGTTGAATATTCCTCATCTACTCTGATAATAAAATCACTCAAAACGTTCATATAGTTTATGAACGCCTCGTAAGGGGTGTCATACGGGTTGAAATATTTGTGGACCTCCCCGTCAGAGAAGAATTTCGTGCACATGTAGTAGAAGTGGTCACTCTCCTGAAGATGTCCGAAGTCATTGAACAGAGCAGGGTCATTGATCAATGCAACCTTCTCATACAGAGCATACAGTTTGTTGAACGCCTCCTGCTGGAGCTCGTTGCCGAGCCATGCGGTAACATCGCGCTCCTCGTCTGCCCATGAGACAGGCTCATCGACCTCAAGTTCGGAAACAGGCTTGAACTTCTTGACCACCTCAGCCGGAGTATTGAACTCGAAAGTGCCGTCGGAAACGACAGCTGTCGGAAGGTATGACATGAAGTCGAAAATTCCGGAAGCAGAACTCTGGTGCTCGCCGAATGTTTCATAATCCATGAACAGGTTGATGACATCACCTGACGCGCTGACCTCGTTTTTCATCCAAGACAGGAACTTGTCTGTCGTGAGAGGCCACTCGTTCCAGCACTTGTCCGAGAAACGGAATGCTATGTCATCGCTGAAAACGTAGTTCCTGAGCAGAAGCTTCAGACGAGGCTGCATGTCATCGGTATAGACGAAATCCGGACTGCGCCATGCGAGAATATGCTTTGCACCCTCTGTAAGCATGGTATGGAAGCCCATTTCATATACCTGTGCGCCTATAGAGTCAGAGTAAATGAGCTCAGTGTTCCTGAATGTCACCGGAGTAACTCCGAAATGGTTCTCAATGGCGGCCTTGTGTTTCAGGACCTGATGCTTGAACTCTGCCGGAGATGCCAGCGAAGCGAGTGAGTGATAATATGTTTCGCAAAGGAACTCCACGCATCCGGTATCGGCCAATGCCTTGAAGCTGTCGATCACTTCCGGAGCATATCTGTCGAACTGCTCGAGAGCGGAACCGGAAATGGAGAAAGCCACCTTGAAAGCTCCCTTATGTTTCTTGATAAGATCCAGCAGGAGGCTGTTCATCGGAAGATAACACTTCTGCGCTACTCTCCGGAGGATGGTCCTATTGGTAAAATCATCATAATAATGAGAATCCTTACCTATATCGAAAAACCTGTAAAGCCTTAATCTGGCAGGCTGATGAATCTGAAAATACAGGCATAGACTTTTTTTACTCATATCTGTCAATTTTTATTTTATCACTGATTCATAAACATTCTTGATCTTGACCGCCGCATTGTTCCACTTGAGCGTGTTGACCTCGTCAAAACCATATTTTGAGGCGAAATTGGCCAATGCAGGATACTTCAGAAGCGCATAGATCTCGTCAGCCATCGCATCCACATCCCAGAAGTCCACCTTGAAGGCATATTTGAGCACCTCAGCCGCACCTGACTGCTTGGAAATCACAGAAGGCACGCCAGTACGCATCGCCTCCAACGGAGAGATTCCGAAAGGCTCTGACACTGAAGGCATTACATACACATCTGACAATGCGAACATTTCCTGCACCTCTTTTCCTCTGAGGAATCCGGTGAAATGGAACCTGTCGGAAATGCCGAGCCTTGCCACCTGACGTATCGAGCGGTTCATCATATCACCGCTTCCCGCCATCACAAAACGGACATTGTCACATCTCTTCAGCACTTTTGCAGCCGCCTCGATGAAATACTCAGGTCCTTTCTGGAATGTTATACGTCCGAGGAAAGTGACGACCTTGTCCTTCACTCCCCTCTCGACATTGACATTGCTCCTGCCGCTGAAATCCACCGCATTATGAACAGTCACAACCTTTGACGGGTCAATGCCGTATTTAGTTATGACTATGTTTCTGGTCAGGTCGCTCACCGTAATCACCTTGTCGGCAGCTTCCATTCCGCGTTTCTCGATATCATAGACGCGGGTGTCAATGTTGTTGTCGCTGCTGCGGTCAAATGACGTGGCATGAACGTGAACCACAAGAGGCTTGCCCGACAGACGCTTGGCAGCGATGCCGGCCATATATGTAAGCCAGTCGTGCGCGTGGATGACATCGAACTCGTCCTTATGTGTCATCGCAATCGTACCGCCTACCATAGCATATCTGGCAACCTCTTCCATAAGGTTGGAGCCATACTTTCCGGAGAACTTGTAGGTGTGTCCGTAATGTACGGAAAAATCACGCACCTGACGCCTCCTGTCCTCTTCCACCAAGGTGTGGAACTCGGCAGGGTCCAGATACGGAACCATATTGGTACCGATATGCACGAACTGCACCTTGTCCAGAAAATCATCTACATTCATAGTATCAGTTATCTGAACAGGCACGTCGCTGGCATTGATGATCTGCGCAGCGCTCTGGTCTTCGTCACCCGAAGCGGAAGGCATCACGAACATCGTGCTTACTCCGCAGTGAGCCAAACCTTTAACTATTCCATAACAAGCAGTTCCAAGACCGCCGGCAATATGTGGAGGGAATTCCCATCCGAACATCAGCACTCTCATTATCGTTCCTCCTTGTATTTGTTGATCAGACTTTCCATGTACAGTAGCGCCGCCGTACTCATTGCAGAAGATATGGCGCCATGCGGCTCATGAGGTGGATCTCCGTCATAAAGTTCCGAGAACGCACCCACGCCATGCTTGTTCAAATCGGCATAGAAGCCTTCCATAAGCCATTCAGCACGCTTGCAGAACGCTGCACCATGCATCTTGAACTTGATTATCGCATATGGCATCAGCAATGCAGGCCATGCGCAGCCCTGATGGTAGGCCAAGTCCCTCTCACGCTGAGTTCCTTCATAGACGCCCTTATATTTCTCATCACGCGGAGACAATGTCCTGATTCCCCGAGCCGTCACAAGTTCCCTGTCCACTATGTTCATCATGCTGCCGACGACAGAATCGTCCACCGGCTGATGGAATACGGCCAATGCGAAGAGCTGGTTAGGCCTAACATCGGTATTCTGTCCGTTATTATCCACATAATCAGCAAGATAACCCTTGTCCGGCATCCAGAACATCTTCTGATAATTCTCAGCTACAAGGTCTCTTATCGGTGTCCACTCAGCGACGAAAGCATCTGACCTCTTGCCATATTTCCCTTCCATTTCCAGCGCGAAGGAAAGCATATCATACCAGAAGGCATTGGTCTCCACCTGATATCCGGCCCTTTCCGTAACAGGATTTCCGTCGATATAGGCATTCATCCAGGTCAATGCTGTCTTGTCTTTCTGGGCCCACAGCAGTCCGTTAGGCTGCAGGGACACTTCCTTTCTCACGCCCGGAGCATAACTGCAGATCACCTTCTTGACAAAGTCGCCGTATTTGGTCCATACCTTCTTTGCGGAAGCACCTGCATTGATATATTCCTGAAGAACGAGTCCGAGCATCAGCGGAGCCTCGATCTGGGTGGTCCTTGTGAGGAAACGCTCCTGATTGTCAGCGATGAGATTGTCCAGAATCTCCTCAAATTCGGATTTTCTGCCGGTGCAGAGCGTAAGACCAGTCAATGTGTACAATGTCTCTCTGAGCAGTCCGGTGTAAAGCCATGAGAATCCGGCTGTTACGCGTTTATGGCCGTTGCGGTCACGCACCAGAAGGTCAGCGCAGTGCAGAAGCTGGTCGTGATAACTTCCGATATCACGCATCTTGGAAAGCGTGGAATTGTACTTTCTAGTAAGCATTCTCGGATTTTCCTCCTCCACGGATGCGGACAATATCACAGAATCGCCCTGTTTCATCTTCAGCGCGAAAATTCCCGGCACGAAGAGGTCTTCCTTACATTCAAATCCACGGCGCGACTCGTCAGAATAAGTGATGCCGTTGTACCAATCAGGTCTGTATCTGAACTCAAAAGCAGAATTGCTGAGCTGGAGATTGAGGTCAGGAAAGCCCTGATACATATTAAATGACACACCATTGCCTATTTCCTCATAGTCTGTCCGCGCTTCAGAATTGCGTTTCGTCAGACTGTGGATATTCCTGAATGCGAGGAAAGGCTTGAGAATCAGAGACACATCGGCCGGTGATTTGCGCAACTCATATTTGAGCATCACCTGATCCTTGTCCGGAACAAGCAGGATGCTCTTCACGAACTCCATCTCGCCTACCCTGTAAACCACAGTCGGAACCGGGTCGGCAGTAAAGTCAATGATATATTTGTGGCCCCTCGGCTCATAGATGTCACCATAGCAGTGGATACCGAGATTGAACAGCTTGCCGTTCGCCAGCAGGCTCTCGTCCACCGAGGACAGCAACATATATTTATTCCCGCCGAAAGCATCGACAGGCACGCCCAGGAGGCCGTGATAACGCCTCGTATTGCACGTCACGATGGAGGTGTTGCAATACGCCCCCGTCTTGTTCGCGCAGATAATCTCCCGCTTCAATGAATACGAGAGGTTTACGAGTTCGGCCTTGTTAAATTTCAAAAATGCCATATCCTATTTATTAGTTTTCTTAAACACAAGCGCACAACGACAAGGCAGATATACCCTCAATTCAGTACCTGCAATGTGTTTTTCTCCGGCTATTAGTCTCGAGAAACCGTCATAGCGCTTCTCGTCAGTGTCAAGTTCCAATTCCCACTCGCCTTCCGGAGCCTCAAATGCGTAGCCCTCAAAAGATTTCGTGGAATTGAAATCAACTGCAAAGATATAATTTCCACGCCGGAAAACCAACACTTTACCCTGTTCGTCAGCCTTTATCAGCTCAGGCTTGAAGGATAAAAGGTTTTCTTTCCTGAACAGATGGATCATATCCTCGTCGAAGTTCATCAGATACTTGTACCTGAGATAATCCGGTTTGCACAGCGACCACTGCCGGCGGGCATATTTATAAGACCAGCCGTTCCCTGCACGTGGAAAATCTATCCACTCGGGATGCCCGAACTCATTGCCCATGAACGTCAGATATCCGTCGCCGGCCGTCGCCAACGTAAGAAGCCTTATCATCTTGTGGAGAGCCATGCCCCTATCCACGACAAGATTTTTGGAGTCAATATTCATCGACGTGTACATCTCCTTGTCCATCAGCCTGAATATCAGCGTCTTGTCCCCCACCAAAGCCTGGTCATGGCACTCCGCGTAACTTATGGTCTTCTCGTCCGAGCGTTTGTTCGTCAGTTCCCACCAGATTTCGCCCATGCTCCACTGCTCGTCACTCTTCTCCTTCAGCCATTTTATCCAGTGGTCAGCTACGCCCATAGCCATCCGGAAATCGAAGCCCAGGCCGCCCGAAGCGAACGGGGCAGCCAGTCCAGGCATTCCGCTCATGTCCTCCGCGATGGTTATCGCATCCGGATTCAGTTCCTTTGTCAGCATCGCGGCCAATGCAAGATAGGTTACGGCATTTTCGTCCACCCCTGCATTGAAATAATTGTCATAACCGACGAAGTCGCGGCCCAGACCGTGGTCCCAGTACAGCATACTGGTCACGCCGTCGAACCTGAAGCCGTCCAGATGATATTCCTCCATCCAGAATTTGCAGTTCGACAGAAGGAAGTATTTGGTTTCTGATTTTCCGTAGTCGAAACAGCGTGAGCCCCAGGCCGGATGATGTCCCTGGCTGCCGCTGTAGAAATACAGGTCTTCACGTCCGTCGAAAAGGCTGAGACCTTCCGCCTCATTGTCCACGCTGTGGGAATGGACGATATCCATCACCACTGCGATACCTCGCCCGTGCGCATCGTCCACCAGATGCTTGAACTCTTCCGGAGTCCCGAACCTGGAGGACAATGCATAGAAATTGGATACCTGATAGCCGAAAGACCCGTAGTAGGGATGCTCCTGCAGGGCCATTATCTGCAACGTGTCATAGCCCAGTTTCTCCACGTGAGGAAGGACATTGGTACGGAACTCCTCGAACGAAGCCACCTTCTCATCCTCGGAGCTCATTCCGATATGACATTCATATATAAGAGGATGCGGCCTCGGCCCCGGTCCCTTATGTTTCCACTTATATGGCTTTTCAGGCTCCCAGACCTGTGCGCTGAACACCTTGGTCACAGGGTCCTGCACCACACGGTGCACATAGGAAGGCAGCCTCTCACCTCCGCCGCCCGGCCACTCGATGAAGAGTTTGTACAGTTCCCCGTGATGGAGGAACATGCCCGGAATCTTTATCTCCCAGTTTCCTCCGCCTATCGGGGTCAATGCATAGGCCGACGTGCGTTTCCAGTTGTTGAATTCACCGATGAGATAGATCCTGTTGGCATTCGGAGCCCATTCCCTGAACACCCAGCCTCCGTCAGCATCCCGGTGAAGGCCGTAATAAAGATGATTGTTCAAGCCTTTGGACAATGAACCGTCCACGGCGATCTTTTCCTTTTCCGCTTCGATTCTGGCACTACGCGCTTCAATCGCTTCTTTGTAGGGAGCCAGATACGGATCCGAATCATATATGAACGTGTGTTTTGCCATAGAAAGTGTATTTAAAGTTTTGCACCCTCCGTCCTCAGATGGTGTCCAGTTTGTCAACCTTGTCACGTACAGTGCGCAGATAAGCCCTGCACGCGGCAATCAGTTCCTTTGAACGCTTGACATACTTGTCAATGTCGTCCAACCCCGTGGAAGGGTCTTCCACCTTGGCCGCAATGCTTTCCAACTCACGCACCGCTTCTTTGTAATCGAATTTTTCCATAATCTTCATCCACCAATTTAGACATTTTCCATTTGGAAACCAATAAGAAAATGTAAAGAATACTTTTCAGCCTTTCACCTCACAGTCCAGAGAACCGTCAGAAAACACTACCCTGATAGCGTCGCCGGGCTTTTTTCCTTTCGCCGCTTTCAGCACCACTCCTCTATCATCAGTAACAAGCGCATATCCGCGCGACAGAATCCGCCTCGGATCCGCGCCCAAGATACTCGCCTCGAGCACATCCACCTTCGCCGACAAGGCATTGATCTTATTCTGCAATGCCATCTTCAGTTTGGACTCCATCAGGTCCACATTTGACGACATAGTGGCGATTTTCCCGAGAAATGCCAGTTTCAGACGGGAACTGTACGACAGAATCTCCTGGTCTTCAGCAGCATATATATCCAGAAAAACATCGGCGAGCGCGGTAGGAGTTTTCACATACTGCCACGCGACCATATCACATATATGATAGTCCTGGTCATGTCCGACTGCTGTAAGCACCGGTATCGGGCATCTTGCAATCGCCGCTGCCACTTCATAATCATCGAAACATGCCAGATCCAGTTTCGCCCCGCCGCCTCTCAGCACCACCACGGCATCATAAGCGGGTTCAGCAGATGCAGCAGCTGAAATTGCCGCCGAAATGGATGAAGGCGCAGACGCACCCTGCATGACAGCCTCAAACAGCTCAGTATGAAAGACAAATGCCGATTCGTTCTCGTGAAGATGGCGCATAAAGTCCCTGTAGCCGGCCGCGTCAGGAGCCGATACCACAGCTATCCTATAAGGCAACGCCGTCATTTCCAGCTCTTTCTGCCTGTCCATCAGGCCTTCCCGCTTCAGCCGTTCGATGGTCGCCTGGCGCTCGCGCTCCTTGTCGCCGAGGGTAAATTCCGGATCAATGTCATCTATTATCAATGAAAACCCGTATAGCTGGCTGTAATTCACCTGCACGCGGACGAGGACATTGATTCCCTCCTGAAGAGGAACGCCTGCAACTGACTGGAAATAAGGCGAAAGCATCCTGAACTTGGAGCTCCATATTATCGCCGAAGACTTGGCGACCAGGCCGCCGTCTCCGCTCTGGGACAATTCCAGATAACAATGCCCGCCGCTTCTTGATTTGATGGCGCTGATTTCCGCCTTAACCCATAATTTGTCGGGGAAATTGCCCTCAAGCGCAGAACGGATACTTGTCTGAAGTGTGTATAAATCTATAATTTCCCTTTCCATAATGTGTCAGAATTTGTACGAGTCTCAAAATTCCCGTATCCGGGAGGCCACCGACTCAAGCAGCCATTTCGGCGTGGACGTGGCGCCGCACACCCCCACACGGTCGTCCGGGCGGAACCATTCCGTGCGGACCTCTCCGGCCCCGCTCACATTGTACGTCCTTATGTTCACGGAGCGGCACAAGTCACAGAGAACCTTGCCGTTGGAACTGTCCTTTCCGGACACGAATATGATGATGTCATGGGACAATGCAAACTCAGACAGGCGTTTATGGCGCCCTGCAACCTGCTGGCATATGGTGTCGTGCACCACCAGAAGTTCAGTTCCCTTGAAAAGGACCGGAGACATTTCGTGCTCCTTCGCCATCGCCTCTTCCAGGGCACAGCAGATGGTAGCATATTCAGCGGGACTCTTGGTTGTCTGCGAGAAGATTTCCACAGGAGCGTCCAGATTTATCTTTCCGGAACTGATGGCCTCGTCGAGCATCTGCATGTTCTCGATTACCAGAGCATCGCCGTCCACCTGGCCGAGAAGGCCGAGGACCTCAGCATGACCGACTTTACCGAAAATGAGAATCCTGCCGCCAGCGGCATTGACCCTGACATAGGCCTCTCTTATGCTTTTCTGGAGTTTCAGCACCACGGGGCAGGTGCAGTCCATAACCTCAAGGCCCAACCTGTCCGCAGCACGATATGTGGCAGGCGGCTCGCCGTGCGCCCTTATAAGCACCCTGGAGCCACGTGGAAGTGTCTCCAGGTCTTCCGCTGACACCGTAACGAGACCGAGAGAGCGGAGCCGTTCGAGTTCAGATTCGTTATGGACAATGGAGCCCAACGAATACAATTTCTTTCCCCCGCTTTCAGACAACACATCCTCTGCCTTGCTTACAGCACGGATAACGCCACCGCAAAAACCCGAGCCTGGGTCTATTTCCACGGATATTGCCATAACCTACTTGCCGAATCTTTCCTCAACCAGTTTTTTTATCCAGACCATCTGGTCCTGCAATGTCATATCAGAATTATCCAGAACCACCGCATCTTCAGCCTGCCTCAACGGAGAAGTCTCCCTGTGGGAGTCTATGTAGTCGCGGCTTTTCAGATTCTCGAGGACTTCCTGGAAATCAGGATGCTGTCCACCCGCAACCATCTCATTCAGACGTCTTTGCGCACGGACCTTGTCATCCGCCACCATGAAGATCTTCAGGTCGGCATTCGGGAAAACAGACGTGCCGATGTCGCGACCGTCCATGACAATGCGTCCGTTCTTTCCGTAGGAGACGAGAAGTTCATCCACGAAATTCCTCACCTGTGGAATCACCGCCACCGGACTCACATGAGAAGACACAGCCAAGGTCCTGATTTGCGAATCCACACATTGGTCGCCGATAAAAGTATGGCTGCCTTCGGGCGAATACTCGAAATGAATGTCAATGCCGGGGAGCGCGTCGACAAGCGCATCCTTGTCAATGCTGCCGTCTTCCCGCACCATGCCATGCTCCATCGCATACAGGGTCACAGCCCTGTACAATGCCCCCGAGTCGAGATACAGGAACGAGAATTCTTTGGCTATCAGTTTCGCGAAGGAACTTTTGCCTGTTGATGAGTAGCCGTCTATGGCAATGATTATATCTGGTATATTATGCATTTTTACTGTTGGTTTCGGACAAATGTAATAAATATTTCTGTCAATCAGCGTTTGCCTTTAGGGAATCGGACGGTAAAGCATGCTCCGCCGAGCACAAACGACTTGCTGTAGAAGATCTCGCCGCCGCATCTTTCGAGGATATTCTTGCAGATAGCGAGTCCCAAGCCGGTTCCGCCGCTCTTGGTGGTGAAGTTCGGAGTAAACAGACGGCTGCGGTTTTCATCCTTGATTCCAGGACCGCTGTCTTCCAATACTATATCATAAAATCCTTCCTTCGAACTGTTTCGCAATGACAGGACTATATGTCCAAGTTCCGGTTCCCTGCCTGCTTCCTTGTCTTCTGTCTGCTGGTTCTCAATCGCCTGCACGGCATTTGTAAGCAGATTAACGAACACACGTATCAGCTGCGGCTTCGGCCCGGTCACCCACGCATCTTTCAGTCCGAAATAGCCGAAACTGATGTTTTCCTTGTCATCGAACATCGAGATCTGGTCGGATGCCATATCGTCAAGATTGATAGGCACCATCTCCTCAGTATAGAGTTTGGCGAATGTCGAGAATTCATTGGCCGTATCCGTAAGTACTTCAATGCTGTCCAGAATCAGGCGGGATATGTCCTCGAACTTGGTTTCCCAGGTAGGATCGTTCTTGCTCTTGAGCCGTATCAGCCTCTGTATCTGGAGTTTCATCGGAGTAAGCGGGTTCTTGATCTCATGTGCCACCTGACGCGCCATCTCACTCCAGGCCCTTTCACGCTCAGCCTGGGCCACCTGCTTGCTGGATTCCGAGAGGTCATGAACCATGAGATTATATGCCCTTACCAGGCTGGAAATCTCATCTTCCTTGTCATATATGATATATTCCAGTCCGCCGGTTCTCGCATAAATCATCTTCCTGCCCATCTCCACTATCGGCCGGAACATCTTGTCCACCACTTTTGTCGTAAGAAACCTGGTGATTATCAGCAAGATGAAGAACACTGTTATCACGAAGACCGAGTGGAACACGGCATCCTGCTTGAATGAAAGCCCGGAATCGGTATATGGCGCACTCAGAATTGCGAGAATCTTGCCCTTGTCATTGAATATAGGGGCATACATCGTGTAGAAATTCCTGCCGCCTATGCTTTCACGGTGGATGTAGAACCGCTTGTTGCTGTACATTATGTTCCTGTAGGCCTCAGGGTTCGTCCTGGAGCCGAGCAACATCTTCTCGTACACTTCAGGTGCGGTGGTATTGAACACCCTGCCTCCCGGAGTATAGAGCGTGATGTCGGAACGGGTGTAGTTTCCGATATCATCCATTATGCTCGCCATATCCTGTGAAGCCACATCGCTGTAGGAAGAGCAGTATCTGACACGGTTCGCCATCAGGGACTGGATGGTGGTGATCTTGCTGGTCATCAGCCTCATCACATTGGCATCATTTCTTTTATATACGAAGAACACCATGATCGTGCTCATCGTCACCAGTGTCATGAGCATTGACAGGAACAGCACCGTATTCACCCTGGACTTGTAGTAATTCTTCTCGAAATTGCCGTACTTCTTCCTCCGCCAGCCTATCAGGCTTATCCAGGAATAGGCCGCCAGCCACAGCATACAGGCCGCGAGTGCGTATTGGGACGCACCGATGCGCGGACGGGATATGACAATGCTCTCGTCAGGATAGAGGTGGCTGTAGAAATGCACGTAGGCATCTACCGACAGCCTTTCCGACACGTCTTCTACATCATGAGTCCTGAATTTGCCGTTGAGCACTGTAGGATAAGGATAATCACCCTTGTAGCTGACAAGTTTTCCGTCAATGTACTTGGCAAATGAGTACTGCGGAGGTATCACGACCGCGCCCGGAGATGAAGAATCGAGCACAAAGGCATAGCCCCGCTCATTCTTGTCGGATTTCGAATTCACGCCGAGCAGCATCTTGGTAGTGCCGTTCTTCGGGGAATAATAGACGAACATTCCGGTATATTGGGCCATTCCGTTGGCTGTACGGCTGTACACGAATCTGGATTCAGGAGCAATCGGGACAGCATTCACCACCCTTTCATTGAAATACTTGGCCACCTGCGGATCGGAGATGTTCTCCTTGAACAGATAGACGCTTATGTCGAAGTCCTTGGAAATCCTGTTCATGTAGGTTTCCGTGATTCTGTTCAATATGATCTTGTAATCATTGGTGGCTGCCATCACTTCCGGGATGGAATTGTCCGCCGCGATCGCATTCTCCATGCCCCTCAACTGGAGTTCCAGTCCGAGATCCCGGTCTATGGACAGACGGTTCAGCCAGATCTGCACGCGGTTGGTTTCCTTCTGCGTCCCGAGCAGTGAGAACATCAGCAGGAAAAACACCGCACTGAAGATCGCGAACACGGATCTTCCGGTACGCGAGAACACGTCATATTTCAGTCCCGTATCATTGAACACGGCGATCCTGATTATCTGCAGGGAAAGCGGAATGGTGGATACCAATGCCAGATAGGACAGATATATGTACAGCGAGAAACGGCCGAGCTGGACTATCTTGTAGAGTTCCAGGGATATGTTGGAATTCAGGATAAGGCTTCTGAAAGTAACTGCCGTATAAGCGATTACGAGAATATCAGAAAGCAACACGAATGCGATGGTCAGACGTTTGTGCACAAGGCTTGACTTCATGAATTCCCGGACAGGACTCTCGGCGATGTAGAGGCAGGCGAATACCAGTACCAGCCAGATGTTTATTATCAATACCGCGCCGAGGGAATACAATATGGGGCCGTCCGCGTACAATGTAGGCGAGAACAGCGTATCGGAGCTCTGCATTCCGTATCCGACTATATAGAACGCAAGCATCGCCACGGTTATGGACAGTATGGAAAACCACATTGACCTGAGGCTCCTGTTGAAATACAGGAATGTCAGCACTCCTATCACGAAGAATGCGGCGGAGAGCCACAGCAGGGTCGTGTCCGGCAGTATCGGAGCAATCCTGGTAGCCTCCTGTATGAGTTTCATGAGCGGATACCCGTTGACCGAAATCACGGAGCCGCCACTCGTACTGATAGGGTGGAGCGAAAACCTGTCTGAGAGGCGGAACTTAGGGTTTACCCCGTTTATAGACCTGGTATCCAAGGTGTTACGGACTTCCAGTCCTCCGATTACGCGACATCCGTTCCTGTCTGTCAATGATTTCACGAGATACCATTTAGGGCCGATGCTCAGGTATTTTACTGTCGTGTCTGCCTCCACGAGAGGTGACACGAAGTTGTATCGGAGATTGCCGAACCGCTGGACCACAAGCTTATGGCTGATATCATCATTGTCCAGAGAAAACTGATTGACCCAAGACTGGAGCGAATCGCTGTAATAGCGGTAAATCACCATATCTTCAGGCACGTCTTCAAGCTTCAGCCATCCGCCCGGGCTCTGGTCCAATGCTTCCTGCATATAGTCTTCAAGCTGGGCAAAACGCTTGTTCAGCACTTTGTCGAAGTGTCGGGTAGCATAATCCGAAAAATCTCCACGCCTGTCCACGAACAGGTTCGCCAACATGAGCAGGAACGCTATGCCGACCAGAATCGCCCACACGTTCTTGCCGAAAAGGCTTTTCCAGCATTTTACCAGTTTCTCTTTCAATGCTGCCATATTACTTGTTATTCGTGATGATATGGCTCACCGCGCATTATGGTGAATGCACGATAAAGCTGCTCAGTGAAAATCACTCTGACCATCTGATGGGAAAACGTCATCTCGGAAAGCGAAATCTTGGAATCGGCACGCGAATACACTTCGCGAGAGAATCCGTATGCCCCGCCGATCACGAAGACGATGTCCCTTCCGCTACAGGCCATCTTGTTCTGGAGCATTGACGCGAATTCCACCGAACGGAACTGCTTGCCGTGCTCGTCCATAAGAATCACATCGTCTCCCGGACGGATCTGCGCGAGCAGGAGTTCGCCTTCGCGAGCCTTTATCTGTTCCCGGGTCAATGAGGACACATTCTTCAGTTCAGGTATTTCCACGACATTGAACTGTATATAATGCGTCAGTCTGGATTTGTACAGGTCCAGACCTTCCCTAACCCATTTCACGTCAGTCTTTCCGACTGTAATCAAAGTCATCTTCATACGGGTACAAAAATAACTTCTTTTGGGATGATTTCCAATTGGCTCGGTATTTGCTGTTATTAAGGGCCGAAAAAAGCAAGTTATACACTTATGGGCATAAGACATTTCATCGTTTTGTTCACGACTGCGGCAGCAATGTGCTGCGGCATAGATTCTTATGCTCAGGATGAGGGATATGATGTATTCATCCCTATCGCGAAGTACATCAGGCAGGGAGATGCAGAGAAACTGGCCGCATGGTTCGATGACAACCTGGAGATATCCGTCATCTCGAACACGAGCGATTCGAGCAAGAACCAGGCACGGCAGATCCTGAAAGCCTTCTTCGACAGCTACACGCCCAGAGGTTTCGAAATCACACATACTGCAGGCCGTTCCAATATGAAATACGCGGTGGGACGTCTCAATGCAGGGGGCGAGACGTTCGAGGTCACGATCTTCGTCAGTTACAAGCAGGTCACCTACAAGATTCAGCAGTTGAAGATTCTCAGAGAGAAATAAAAAAATCAGCGGTCCGTAAAATGAGCCGCTGATTTTTTATTTATTTCTGCCTCATGAACAACTGTACCGGACAGCCTGTGAGGTCGAAATGCTCTCTCAGCTTGTTTTCCAGGAAACGCTTGTACGGTTCCTTGATGTACTGCGGGAGATTACAGAAGAACGCAAATGCCGGGAACTTGGTAGGAAGCTGTGTCATATACTTGATTTTCACGAGCTTGCCCTTCCACATCGGCGGAGGATAGTTCTCGATTTCCGGCAGCATGGCATCCATGAGCTTGGATGTGGAAATCTTGTTGGAGTAGTTGGCCCACACGTGGCCGATTTCATTGAGCACATCCAGGATTCTCTGCTTCTTGAGCACTGACGTGAAAATGATAGGAACATCGCTGAACGGAGCTATCCTTGCCCTGAGCGACTTGGTGTACTCTGCGAGAGTATTGCTTTCCTTCTCGAAAAGGTCCCATTTGTTCACTACCAGGACGCAGCCCTTCCTGTTCTTCTTGATAAGATTGAAGATATTCATGTCCTGCGCCTCCATACCTGTAGTGGCATCTATCATCATGATGCAGACGTCACTATGCTCGATGGCCCTGATGGAACGCATCACAGAATAGAACTCCAGATCCTCGCTGACTCTGTTCTTCTTACGTATTCCGGCAGTGTCCACGAACATAAACTCGTGGCCAAACTTGTTGTAATACGATGATATTGAATCTCTTGTGGTTCCGGCAACAGAAGTCACGATATTTCTCTCCTCGCCGAGAAGCGCATTTGTAAGAGAGGATTTGCCGACATTCGGCTTGCCTACTATGGTGATACGCGGAACGCCAGGATGCTCGTCCTCCGCTTCCGTATCCTCCGGCAGTTTCTTGAGCACCTCGTCCAGGAGGTCACCTGTTCCGCCGCCATTTGCTGCCGATATGCTGAAAATTTCACCGAGACCGAGACCATAGAACTGATATGTGTCGAACATCTTTTCACCGGAGTCCACCTTGTTCACGGCCACGACTACCGGTTTGCCGCTCCTTCATGGCATTCTTTCCAGCGTTGCGTGAGCAGGCCGGCGATTTCCGCATCGTAATCGGTGATGCCCGTGGCGGCCTCCACCATGAACAATATCAGATCCGCTTCCTCAATAGCGATTACTACCTGTTTTCTGATTTCTTCTTCGAAAACGTCATCCGAACCGGAAGTATATCCACCGGTATCCACCACTGAAAACTCCTTGCCGCACCATTCGCATTTTCCATAATGCCTGTCGCGTGTCACGCCTGCGGTTTCATCTACAATGGCCTGCCTCATACCTACGAGGCGGTTGAAAAGTGTGGACTTGCCCACATTAGGGCGTCCTACGATTGCTACTAAACTCATCTTTTTAATACTTGATATCTGCTCTCACGAGAAGATTGTTTTTCCCGTATCCCGGGCTTCGTATATAATCGGGCCTCAGCCCTTCTTGTCAGCTTTTTTCTCTGACGGATACAAGCCGCAGCCGATGCACGACTCGCTGTACGTACCGGAACATGTCGCTCCGTTCTTCTTTACGCCTTCCGTTTTCGAAAAACGTTCGTCGTCTTCCTCGCGCATACATCTGATGCCCATTTTCTTCATGTTTTCATTGGACCCGACATCGGTCTGCGGAAACGCCTTGTTGCGGAAGATGATGTTGAAACACATTCCGGCGACTCCGATTCCGATAAGTATCAATGCTGCAAGAAAAACTTTCATAATATAATGTTACCCTCTCCTCCGAGAAGGAGAGGGATTTAAATCAATGTCTTAAAAAATAAACTCTGGGCTGATAGGCTCGTTGTCGCAGACCTTGCGGATAATTCTCGCAAATGTCTCGGTCATTGAAACCACCTTGATCTTGCTCTTGTCCACTGCAGGATCTGACGTAAGAGGAATCGTGTCAGTCACATACACCTCAGAGAGCTTGGAAGCATTGATCCTGTCATAAGCCGGTCCTGAAAGGATGGCGTGGGTCGCGCAGGCTCTCACGCTCTTCGCTCCTTTTTCAATAAGGATGTCAGCGGCTTTTGTCAATGTTCCAGCCGTATCGATCATGTCATCCACGATAACCACGTTCTTGCCCTCAACTTCTCCGATAGCGGTAATGGAAGCCACTACATTGGCCCTCTCTCTGGACTTGTGGCAGATGATCACCGGGCAGGCGAGATCCTTGGCATAAGCGTTGGCTCTCTTGGCGCCGCCCATATCAGGGGCTGCAATGGCCATATTCTCGAGGTTGAGCGACTTGAGGTAAGGTATGAACACCTTGCTTGCATAAATATGGTCCACAGGAATATCGAAGAAACCCTGGATCTGGTCAGCGTGAAGGTCGCAGGTCATTATCCTGTCCACCCCTGCTGCGCAAAGAAGGTTTGCCACGAGTTTGGCTCCGATAGACACTCTCGGCTTGTCTTTTCTGTCCTGGCGTGCCCAGCCGAAGTAAGGCATCACGGCAATCACTTTGTAAGCTGAAGCTCTCTTGGCTGCATCGATGGTGAGGAGCAGTTCCATCAGATTCTCTGCAGGCGGGAATGTGGACTGGAGCACAAATACGGTGGCTCCACGTACGCTTTCAGTAAATGAAGGCTGGAACTCTCCGTCACTGAAGACAGTGACTTCTGAATCTCCAAGATGAATTTCACCTTCTCCTTCCGGCTGAAGTTTGTTAAGTTCAGCAACGACTTTTGCGGCAAAGTCTTTTGAGGCCCTGCAGGCAAACAATTCCATTTTATGTTGGCAGTTCATATAAAAGTTATTGGTTTGTTTCTTTCTGTTCAACAAGGACGGTTCCTATGTAATCGAGGATTTCATCCCGGCCAAGTCCGGTTTCTGACGAACTGACGAAGCTAAGAGGCAACTCCTCCCAAAACTCGGACAGCTGTCTTTTGTCTTTTTCTATCTGTGTCGCTCTGGCCACCGGACCCATCTTGTCACCTTTCGTGAAGATGATCGCAAATGGTATGTCACTGTTTCCCAGTTCGTTGAGAAAGTCCATATCCACTTTGCCGATATCGTGCCTTACGTCTATCAGCACGAACAGCATGACCATTTCCTGAGAATGGTTCAGATAATCCCTTATGACATTCTTGAGTTTTTCGCGTTCAGAATCAGGAAGTTTGGCATAACCGTATCCGGGCAGATCCACCAGGTACCAGCTGTCATTGATAAGAAAATGATTCACCAGCTTGGTCTTGCCGGGAGTTCCGGAGGTCATCGCCAACTTGCCGTTTCCGGTCAGCATGTTTATCAGTGAGGATTTTCCGACATTGGACCTTCCGATGAAGGCGAACTCGGGCAACTTGCGCGACGGTTTCTGTTCAACCTTCGTACTGCTGCCTGCAAATTTTGCACTTGTTATCTTCATACCGGGTTTCATTCTCGATTATTGTCAAGCACTTCCAAAGCCGTTTTCAGGGGGTTTTGAGTCATTTTCCGGAAATCTTGGACGTTTCCGCAGAAATCAGCCTCTGAAAAGCGGTGCAAAGATAGCAAAATTTTGCAGTTATCAGGCAATTTTATAAATTTGCGGCGTAAAAATCTGACTGAAACAATTTTATACTAAGAATATGGCAACAACAGCTGATTTCAAAAACGGAATGTACCTTAATTTCAACGGCAAACCTTGTATGCTGGTTTACTTCCAGCACGTGAAGCCGGGTAAAGGTCCAGCATTCGTAAAAACCAAACTCCGCAACCTCGAGAACGGACGTATCCTCGAAAACACTTTCACCGCAGGTGCAAAAGTAGAGACCATCAATGTAGAGAGACGTCCTTACCAGTTCCTTTATGAAGATGAGGACGGATTCAACTTCATGCATGAAGAGACATACGAGCAGATTCACCTTCCTAAGGATGTCGTAGAGAACGCAGACCTCATGAAAGAAGGACAGCACGTGGAGATGATGTTCGTAGTGGATGATGAGAGATGCCTCACCTGCGAGCTCCCTACATACGTAACTCTCAAGGTTACTTATACAGAGCCTGCCGTAAAGGGCAACACCGCTTCTACCAGCGCCCTCAAGGAGTGCACACTCGAGACAGGCGCCAAGATCATGGTTCCGCTCTTCATCAACCAGGATGACGTCATCACCGTCAACACCACAGACCGTTCATACGGCCAGCGTGTATAAGGTATTGGGACAAAACCAGATACAGGAGTGACTAAAACACTTTTAGTCACTCTTTTTTTTCACTTTTTCCAACAGAACAAATGGACAACAACCGAAAATTCGGGACAATCTTCGAGATTGGCGATTGCCTTGTGTCAGAAGAAGTCATCACGGAATACTTCGCCTGCGACTATGAAAAGTGCAAAGGCTGCTGCTGCATAATAGGTGACAGCGGCGCTCCGCTGAAAGAAGAGGAAATCGACAAGATAGAAGAGTCGTACGGGAGTTTCTCCGGCTTGATGCAGGAGTCCGGCAGACAAGTCATTGACAAAAAGGGATTCTTCGAGATAGATGTCGATGGGGATATAGTGACTCCGCTCTGTCCGGGGACCGAGGAATGCGCATATACGCTCTTCGATGAGCATAAGAATTGCTTCTGCGCCATGGAACGCAGTTATTTCGCCGGAAAATGCAAATTCCGCAAGCCGATATCCTGCTGGCTCTATCCTATAAGGGTAACCAGACTGTCCAACGGCAAAGACGCACTGAACCTGCACAGATGGGAAATCTGCAAGGATGCTTTCGAAAAAGGCCGGAGAGAGAATGTCCGCGTATATGAATTTTTACGCGAACCTCTCATAGCGGCTTACGGAGAAGAATTCTGGGAAGCATTGTCCTTCGCCGCAAAGAATTTCCTGGGATAGAGGCTATTCCGCCTCACTCTTGGCCGCCAAAAGTTTGACGGCATCATCGTAGTTGTCAGCATTGACCTTCACCTCAAGGCTGTCGATGGCAGCATTGATAGAAGGATAAGCAGAGGCCTGACCGAACACTTCGGCCGGGATACCGTTGGCATTGAGCAGTCCTGCCGCAAAGTCGGCGCTCATCTGGTCTGAATAGCGCGCGACGGTCTTAAGTTCCTGTGTCATAATCTTATTCCGTTTTTCGCAGTGCGTTTTCGAGTCCGTAGATAATTCTTATGGTATCTTTCCTGAGGCCTTCCACCTCGAATCCGCCAAGCGTCCTGGTCAGGGTAATCCTGTCTTCCAACATTCTGGACAGGCGGTTCAGGAAAGAACGGTTACGGAAGGTCAGGTTCTCGCCTTCTTCCTTCTCCAGGCGGTATCCCTTGTCTTCCATATACTTCACGACGCCATCGCGCACCTCTGCATATTCGCCCGGTATCAATGCATCCTTCTTCACGAATCCGAATATCGGATAAACTGAAGAAATCGCCGCGAACATCAATGCTATCTGCCACAATGAGTCGTATCCGTTTCTGAACATCGTGCTTATATTTCCGTCCAGCACGCGGGCCAGGACGAGCACGGTCATGATGATTATCAGCAATATGGTGAAATAGAAAAAGTATTTCACCGCTCTTACAATGTACTTCAATACTGATGACATAATCAAGTGATCATTTTTAATCTTCTCCACGAATATAGTCATTTTTTTCAAAACAACCTCTTTGTTTCTCCATCCGCGAGGGAGGAACCGCCATATCCGCAATTGCATTTAAAATTACTTTATGTATCTTTGTGTGAAGTAGTTTAAAAAATGTCAGAAAACACTCAATACATAGTTTCAGCGCGGAAATACCGCCCGACATCTTTCGAAGGACTTATCGGGCAGGACAACATCGCGCGCACCCTGAAGAACTCCATTGTCAGAGGAAAACTTGCGCACGCATATCTTTTCTGCGGACCGAGAGGCGTGGGAAAGACCAGCGCTGCCAGAATCTTCGCCAAGACCATCAACTGTGAACATCCGTCCGCGGACATGGAGCCTTGCGGCCAATGCGAATCATGCATTTCGTTCCAGGAAGGCAGGTCGTACTGCATCCACGAGCTGGACGCCGCTTCCAACAATGGCGTGGACGACATCAAGGCCCTGATGGATCAGGTGCAGATACCTCCGCAGATCGGAAAATACAGCGTATATATCATCGACGAGGTGCACATGCTGTCCTCACAGGCGTTCAATGCGTTTTTGAAGACTCTTGAGGAACCGCCCGCACACGCGATTTTCATATTGGCGACGACGGAGAAACACAAGATCCTGCCGACCATATTGTCACGATGCCAGACCTATGATTTCAACAGAATCAGCATCCCGGACATCGTCAGCAACCTCCGCAGCATCGCCTTCAAGGAGAACATCACTATAGATGACGAGTCGCTGCATATCATAGCACGCAAAGCTGACGGAGCGATGCGTGACGCATTGACCATATTCGACCAGACTGTGGCGTTCTGCGGAACCGACGTCAAGTATGAGGACGTGCTGCATAATCTGAACGTTCTAGACTTCGAACACGGCTTCAAGATAACGGAGCAGATGCTTGCAAATGATTATGCTTCAGCACTTCTGGAGTTCGACAGCATCCTGTCCAAGGGATTCAATGCATTGTACTTCGTGTCATCTCTGAGCGACCATTTCAGAAATCTGGTGGTGGCGAAGAACGCGGCACTGGACGCATTGCTGGAGCTGCCTGATTCATTGAAAAAGAAATATAAGGAGCAGGCGGACAAGTGTTCGCTCCAGTTCCTGTACAATGCTCTCGCCATTACGGCCCAGTGCGAAGCAGGATACAAGGAGAGCATAAATCCGAGGCTGCACATCGAGTTTACCCTGATGAAACTCTGCTTCCTGTCAGGTGGCGAGGTGGCGCTTAACGCTGTCCAGTCAGTTCCGGCGGCACCACGTCAGGCGGCACCGGCAAGACAGGCAGCACCGGTGGAGAAGGCAGTTGCCGCATCCGGTCCTGTCGCGGATACACCTGAAAGCAGGACGACAAGCCAGGCCACAGCCGAAACACCAGAACCTCAGAAGGAGGCTGCCGAAAGCCCCGTACAGACTGCAACAGAGCCGACTCCTGTTCAGGTCAATGACGCAGGACAGACTGAGACTCAGGCCAATGCAGAGGAACAGCCCGCCCCGGCACCTGCCGCAAGAAGACGGAAGGCAACCAAGACGGCGTCATCGCTTTCGCTTGATGCCATCAATGAAGAGGGAGAAAGGAAGGAAGTAAGCGCTTCTGGCATAACATTGTCAGACAAGATGCCTGAGGACCTGGCGATTTACGAGAGCTGGAAGAAAATACCGGAGCAATATGTGAGCAGGCCGAGACTTTACACTACATTGTCCTCGACCAAAACCACCGTCAAAAACAAGGAATCCTACAAACTTCTGGAATTTTATGTGCAGAACAGCTCGCAGAAGGCCTGGGTGGAACAGGAATTGCTCAGGGAACTCGAGTCCAAGATCCAGAAGGACCTCGGCTCGTCCAGAGTGCGTCTTGCCGTCGAGGTGATTCCTCAGGAAAAAGTGGAAAAGAGAATATACATGCCGGAGGACAAGGCCAAGGCCATGATTTCCGGCAATGAAGAGATCGGCAATCTGGTGAAGGATTTCGGTCTGGATGTAAAATAGTGAATGAAATGAAACTTCGTTGCGAAAATTTGGTAAAGAAATATGGGGTCAGGACTGTGGTGAAGGGAGTGTCCATGGAGGTACAGCAGGGCGAAATCGTCGGCTTCCTCGGACCTAACGGAGCGGGAAAGACCACAAGTTTCTATATGATTACAGGACAGATTGTTCCGAACGGAGGCCGCATATATCTGGATGATGAGGATATCACGGACCTGCCTATGTACAAAAGATCCCTCAAGGGTGTGGGCTACCTGCCTCAGGAGGCGTCCGTTTTCAGAAAGATGTCTGTGGAGGACAATATCATGTCCGTCATGGAGATGTCCAACATGACCAAGGCGGAGCGTAACGAGAGACTAGAATCGCTGATAGACGAGTTCAATCTTTCCAAAGTCCGCAAGAGTCTCGGCATCCAGCTTTCCGGAGGTGAGCGCAGAAGATGCGAAATCGCAAGGGCATTGTCCATTGACCCGAAATTCATCCTGCTGGACGAACCTTTCGCCGGTGTGGACCCTGTGGCCGTGGAAGATATCCAGTACATCATCGCAAAGCTCAAATACAAGAATATCGGCGTGATCATCACGGACCACAATGTCCAGGAGACTATGGCCATCATTGACAGGGCCTATCTTCTTTACGAAGGTACGATTCTTCAGTCCGGCACTCCTGAGAAGCTTGCCAATGACGAAGACGTGAGAACCAAGTACTTGAGTTCCGGATTCGTCCTCAAACATTCTCCGTCAGTAGAGAGGGCCAAGGCAGAGCACGCAGCAGCATTGGCAGCAGCCGCTGCCAAGAATGCAGATTAGCAAATCAGATTATTATGAAGATTTTAGTTGTTGATGACGAAAGAGCCATCAGAAATTCATTGAAAGAGATATTGTCCGACGAAGGATATGCCGTGGATACCGCCGAGGACGGAGCGACGGCACTGGATATGGCCGGAAAAGAGAGGTACGATGTCATTTTCTGTGATATCAAGATGCCTAATATGGAGGGTACGGAAGTGCTGGAGAAGTTGAAGAAAGACGGCATAGACTCGGCTGTCATAATGATTTCCGGACACGGGGACATCGACACGGCTGTAGAATGCATCAAGAAAGGCGCTTTCGACTTCATACAGAAGCCTCTGGACCTCAACAGAATACTTATCACCATCAAAAACGCCACAGAGCGTTCTAAAATCATCACGGAAAACACGAACCTGAAGAAAAAGGTGTTCGGGCAGCAGATGGTGGGAGCGTCCGCTCCGATCAAGCATCTCCGCGAGATGATAGAGAAGGTGGCGCCTACCGATGCACGTGTGCTGATAACCGGTCCGAACGGCTCAGGCAAGGAACTGGTAGCCAGAAGCCTTCATCAGCAGAGCAGCAGAAGCGCAATGCCATACATCGAGGTAAACTGCGCTGCCATACCATCCGAACTGATTGAAAGTGAACTGTTTGGCCACGAGAAGGGAGCCTTCACTTCTGCCATCAAGCAGCATAAGGGAAAGTTCGAGCAGGCGGACGGCGGAACATTGTTCCTGGATGAAATCGGCGACATGAGTCTTGCGGCACAGGCAAAAGTCCTGCGTGTGCTTCAGGAAAGGAAACTTTCCAGAGTAGGCAGCGACAAGGACATAGAGGTGGACGTGAGGGTTATCGCAGCTACGAACAAGGACTTGAGGGCTGAGATAGATAAGGGCAATTTCCGTGAGGACCTTTACCACCGCTTGAGCGTAATCGTTCTCCACGTGCCTTCTCTCGATGAGAGAAAAGACGATATTCCCCTGCTGGTCAATTATTTCAACGACAAGGTAAGCACCGAGTCCGGTATGCCGAAGAAGGAATTTTCGCCTCAGGCCATAAAGATGCTTCAGGACAAGAGCTGGACCGGCAATATCCGTGAACTCAGGAACGTGGTCGAGAGGCTTCTCATTCTCGGAGGCAACCCGGTTTCCCCGCAGGATATCAAGGATTACGTCAATATCGTGTAATACCTGAAGTATCCGTAGGCACAACCGAAATACTGTCTCTCGGAACAGTCATCGTGCTGTCCACAGGGAGAACTACTGTGCTGTCCACAGGAACAACCACTGAGCTGTCCACAGGGACAAACACTGTGCTGTCGGCCGGATTCACGGTCAGCGTATCCGTCTTCACTTTCACAGGTTCGGCCGGCTGGAATTTCAGCGGCTCAGGCAGCAGCGGCAGAAGTTTCACGAACGCTGCCGAATCCTTCCAGACAGGAGTATAAGCAGCAGTGTCAATTCCTATGACCCTGAAGGCCTGCCTTGCTATTCCGAGCGTATCGGAAGCAGCCACCAGGCGCGGAATCACTCCCGTAAACACAGGAGAGCGCTGAGTATCAGTAATCTGTTCACCTTCCAGTCTGGTCCTGACCGCATATTCTGCGGTACGGCCCCCAGCAAGACCTTTCAATATGTCATTGACAGCTGCGACATTGACAGCATTGATATTGTCCTTATACCTCGTGACGAGGTCCTTGCCGTAGGAATATCTGAGCGCCAGCATTGACATGATCATCTGAGGATCCGACAGCCTGGCCTCTATCGACTTGAGCAGCACGGACTTGCATACATTCAGTTCTTTCTGGTCGATGGAAGCGGTGCAGAGAGCCCGACGGACATCCGATATTATTAGTCCCACAGAGTCCACCTGGACCAATGATGCAGGAACACCGATGCGTTCCGACATTGAACAATGCATCTTGAAATTGAACCGCTCTTCAGGGAACATCGAGAAGTCCCAGGTCGCGCTGCCGTACCAGCCGGAGCGGGCCAATGTTTCCGACAGCCTTGCCTGTAGCGCCATGCCGGCGATGTAGGATGCCATATAATTCGCTGACGTGTAGTTCAACGGGGCGGATGCACCGAGGTCCATGGTCTGCCTGTCCCCTATCACTATCTTGCAGGCATTGCCCGAACCGGACTTGTACTGGCTTCTGGACCTGAACGATGTTGCCTTGTCGGTACTGAACCCGCCCAGGTAGCGGCTGAGGTCTTTTTTCAATGTATATTCATCGAAATCGCCCACAAGGATGAGCACGCCGTCATTCATCTTGGAGAATTCACTCTTGAAGAATTTGTCGGAACGCTTCTGGAAATCATCTGCCAATGTTATAGGTCTCTTGTATGTGGACCAGGCATTGCCCGGAAACAGAAGGCTGTCGAGTGTGGCCTGCGGTGAAGCACCGGCAAGCATCTTGACGCTCTGGCAGTCGCGGTAATAGTTGTAGGCGTCCCTGTTCATCGTGCCGTTCTGGGCAAGTGAATACAGAGAACGCAGCAGGAGCTGGAGTCGGGATGAAGGGGCGGCGCCGCTTATCCGCAAGTCAGACATCGTCACCTCACCGTCCATGGATATTCCATTGGCAGACAACATCTGCGCGAAACTGTAGCAGGACATTCCCGGGACATCGTAAAGCCCGAGCATATCGGACACGTAAGCGCCCTCACCGGGCTTGAGGCCAGGCACCATCGTATAGCCGCCCTTGAGCAGCCAGAGGTAGTGGAACATCCTGGTCTTAGGCGCATATTTGAATATTACCTTGAGCCCGTTGTCGAAGGTCCAGACTTGGCCGCCGGAGAGCGTTTCCGGTGACATGGCCTTGAGTTTCAGCTTCGATGAGGATTTCTTCAGTTTCAATGTGTCCGCATAACTTACTGTATATGAACCCGTTTCCTTAGGAGTCCAAGAAGCGTTGAATTTGCGGAATGCATTTTCGCCGGCAAGGGAATCGCAGACGCACCTGAAAGTAAGATTGCCTGACTTGTCAATGAGGGCCGTGACAAAGTTGTTGAACAGCCTTGCGCTCAGGTCATCCTGAAGGTTCTTCTTGATGAAGAAATCCATGCTCGTGGCAGCGGAGGCCAATGACGCCCCATACAGATAAGAGGAAATGCACTGCTCCACGTAGCCGATGTTGCTCTTGACATCGCCGCTGTATTCGCGCATCATGTTCATGACCATCTCGGCCTGTGCATCACGATACTCTTCCGGACTCGTGCCGTAGGTTTTCAGCGAGGCCAATGTTCCGGAAAGCACGGCTGAAGCCTCTTCAAGACACTTGTCCGAAGTGGTTATCGAAATCCTGACTTTTTCATTGCCGGGACCATCCTTGCTGCTGAAATATGAATATGAGATGTCTGCAACCGGGATGCCGGCCTCTCGCAACGCACGGGAAAGACGCTTTTTCAGGACGATGCCGAGTTCCGACGCGAATTTCTGCGAGACAAGCGGCTGTACCGTGTTCATGTTCTTTTCCGGCGTTCTCGGATAAATGTATTCCGCAGATATCGTGGCCTGGCCACGCACAGAAGGTTTCTCGTTCTCATACTTGGCCTCGGACGCGGACTGCCAGACATAATCCGCATTGACCTTGGCCGGACGGCCTTTCACTACCAGCATCGAAAGCATGTTCATCTTGTTGAGCACAGCTCCGGCATCGATGTCTCCTGAAACGACAATTGCCTGGTTCTGAGGGGAATACCTTCCGCCAATATATTCTGACTGCATGCCGATAATATCGAATATCATCAGCAGGGTGGAGTCCACTATATCCTTTGAGCGTGAAAGTTCCAAGTTCGAGAAACGGTAGATGGTAGCATCCTCATACACAGCGACATAACCGTCTTTTCCCGGCCAGATACAGTTGTCGGAAAGGAAATTGAACGGAGTGTTCGTGCGGAAATGAGGCAGCATTGTCAATGAGCCCATCGCATGTACGGCAGACGATCCGGCAGTAAGCGGTGTCTCGCATCCGTAACCGCCTTTCTGGACAAGGGCGACATCCGCCTTTCCCTTCTCCGTATGATTGGTTACCAGATAGAAAGCCACACCATTGTCCAGCACCCCTGTCCTGATCTGGGATGCGACAGGAAGTGTAGGCAAATCCGCCGCTGGCATCATTGTTGAAAACAACAACGCCGGCAACAATATAACGACATGTAATATATAGTTCCTCATAACTGACAACTTCTTATGCAAATTTAAGATATTTTTACTATTTTTGCCCTATTGCGAATAGACGCAGGCGGAACAGACTATTCTTACCCCAAAGGCTATGCCACAATACAACAGATTTGATAACATTTAAAAACATTGATATTATGAAAAAGTTCATTCTCGCAATGGCGGCTCTCACCTTTTCGTTCGGTGTTATGTCCGCACAGGATCTCGCTTCAGCTACAGCTACATACAACAGCGGTGCAGAAGCTCTTACAATGGGTAACAAAACCAGCGCGCTGGAGTATTTCCAGAAGGCTCTCACCATGGCTGAGTCTCTCGGCGAAGAGGGTGCTGAGGTAGTTACCAACTGCAAGAATGCAATCCCTTCAGTTATTCTTTCTATCGGAAAAGAGTTTTACAACAATAAGGATTTCTCAAATGCCAAGGCCAAATTCGTAGAGGCTGCTGAAGTTGCCAAGAAATATGGCAATGAGGAGGTTACCGCAGAGGTGGAGAGCCTTCTTCCTACAGTAGGCAAGAGAATCGCTCTCGCCAAAGTCAATGAAGCGATGAAGAACAAGGATATCGCAGGCGTGCTCGCAGGATACGAGGAGGCTATGGCCATCGATACCACAGATGCGAACACTGCTCTGAAATACGGACAGTTCCTCGGCAACGCAGGCAAATATGACGATGCTGTGAAATATCTTGAACTCGCAGCCCGTCACGGTCAGGAAGGCAATGCAAAGTCAGTTCTTTCCACCACTTTCCTCAAGAACGCTGCCGCTCAGCTCAAGGCAGGCAAATATGCAGAGGCAGTGAAACTCGCCGAGACAGCCATCAGCTACAAGGAAAACGCTCAGGCTTACCTTATCGCAGGTCAGGCATCACAGAAAGCCAACAAGAACGCTGACGCCATCACCAACTTCGAGAAATATCTCGAGGCTGCTCCTACAGCAAAGAATGCAGGCGCTATCGCTTTCACAGTAGGTGCTCTCTATCAGCAGGCAGGCAACAAGGCCAAGGCTGTAGAGTTCTACAAACAGGTGGAGAACGATCCTCAGTTCGGTTCTCAGGCAAAGACTCTTATCGCTTCACTGAGCAAGTAAGACATTTCCCGGGAGAGTAGCTACCGATAAACTCAAATCACTGGAAATGAGAACATTGGAACTTCTTGCACCGGCAAGGAACATAGAAATCGGCATCGCGGCAATCGACTGCGGTGCCGATGCCGTTTATATTGCAGGTCCGGCGTTCGGAGCCAGACAGGCGGCCGGAAACAGCATTGAAGACATTTCCAGACTATGCGATTATGCTCACAAGTTCGGCGCAAGGATTTTCCTTACACTCAACACCATCCTGTACGATGAAGAGTTGCGGGAAGCTGAAGATCTGATGCAGAAAGCGGAGCAGGCCGGAGTGGATGCCATCATTGTCCAGGACCTGGCCATAATGAAAATGGCTGACGGAGGCACGGACGGAAAAACGCTCGGAATACCGCTTCACGCATCGACTCAGTGCGCCATCCGCGACGTGGACAAGGCTATGTTCTACAGAAAGGCAGGCTTCTCAAGACTGGTTCTCGAGAGGGAACTTCCGCTCGAGACGGTCAGGAAAATCAGCGAAAGCACCGGATGCGAAATCGAGTTTTTCGTACACGGTGCACTCTGCGTATGTTACAGCGGACAATGCTATATGTCCGAATATATTTCCGGAAGAAGCGCAAACAGGGGCGAATGCATCCAGGCCTGCAGGTCACTTTACGACCTTACTGACGACGGCGGGAAAGTGCTTGTCCGCAACAAGGCCCTGCTGTCCCTCAAGGACTACAACCTGCTGCACCGCCTCGAAGACCTCGCCGATGCAGGTGTGGACTCTTTCAAGATTGAGGGCCGGCTCAAGAACATTTCATACGTAAAGAACACCGTAAGAGCATATTCCCAAGCCCTCGACGAAATCATAAGAAAGCATCCGGACAAATACTGCAGAGCGTCATTCGGCAAGGTGTCAGGCGGATTCACTCCGGACCTCAACAAAACATTCAACAGGGGTTACACCGAGCTGTTTCTCGATGAAAAGCGCGGACACTGGGCCAGCATGGACACCCCGAAAGGAATGGGCGAGGTCATTGGCAAAGTCGTATCAGTCAAGCCATTGAAAAACAATGAGATACTGATCAGCCTGAATCTGAAGTGTTCATCCGGCGGAGGCAGTTCCGAAGTCCCTGTTCTGAACAACGGTGACGGATTCGCCTTCACGGACAGATACGGTGAAATCATCGGATTCCGCGGGGACGTATGTTCCGGAAGCACCATCCGCTGCAAGAATGTACCCAATATAAGACCGGGCATAAACCTGTTCAGGAACATCAGTTCCGCATTTGAAAAAGAACTGTCTGCCAGACAATGCAAACGCACCATCGGCGCCACTGTCTCCATAAATATTTCTGAAACCCCTGACAGTCATTATCTTGTACTTGCCTCTGCCATCACCGAAGACGGACGCCGTGTGGACGTCAGTTTCGATGCCGGAACAGAATCCGCCCAGAATGAAGAGCGTGCAAGGTCAATGTTTGAAAGCCAGATAGGCAAGGAGTCTGGTATCTATTCGTTCCGCCTGTCATCAGTCCGTACGGAAACCGGGGCAATGCCGTTCTGCAGCAGCGCCTTTCTCAATGAAATAAGACGGACTGTTGCGGAAAAACTGGACCGGACGCCGCTCATCCCGAGGCCGATGCTAAACCTCCGTCACAGTTCCGGCTCATCCCCGGACACGGCAGTGGAGCATATCCCTGAAGTGATCGACTACAAGTTCAATGTATCAAATCATCTGAGCAGAAGCGCATACGGGCACGCCGGCGGGAAAACGATAGAAGAGGCTTACGAACTCAGCCACAGAAAAGACGCGGAACTTATGCGGACCAAGTACTGTATAAAATACGAGTTGGGCATCTGTCCCAAGTATTTCGGTACCAAAGGCTTAGGCGGCCCGCTCCATCTCCACAACAACGGCAGGTCATTCAGACTTTCATTCGACTGCAGCAGGTGCGAGATGACCGTCAGCGCTGAAGAAGCGAAAAAGTAACCTCCACATCTCCTAAACGGCTGGTAATCCCGTCGTACTTCTCCAGATATTTGGAAGAGAGCTGTCCCCGCCAGACGATATCGTCCCGTGAATTGAACGGCAGGGCCAAGTCGAAACCATAGCTTCTGGACTTCACTTTCACCACAGCAGAACACTTCCACTCCGTTCTGGTTCCGCCGTCATCCTCCGTCATCATGAATGCTATATCGTCCAGCTGCCCTGTCCATCTGGAGACAAGCATCACATTGAGCGGTATGGTCTGCCCCACCTGGGAGCGGCGCACCACAAGCATAAAGTCCGTAATACGAGGAGAATACAGCTTCAGTTCCGCTTCCGTGCTGGCCGTAAAGTCCTCCACGCTTCCGCATTTGATGAAGAACTCCGAAGCCCCTGCAAACCAGCAGTCATAGTTCCTGAGCATCTTGAGGTCCTTGAGAACCAGCGACTTGACTACGCCTGGAGTTTCGAGCGCCCGAGCCTTTGGCTTCACGACAAGACTGCCGCCTCCGTTTCCCCATTCAGGGTCCTGTTCCCTTAGCTTTTCCAATGAAAGGAATCCGCTGTCATCATTCCGGTTCACCACCCAGACCGGTTCTTCCGATGCCATAGCCTCATCCACTACAACCTCTTCCAGAACACGTTCTCCGTTCTCTTTCAGTATCATACGATACCCCACATTGACCTCAGCACCGTTTCCCGGGTCGAAGGTAAGAATCGGCAGTTTTTCTCCGTCCCAAGTGTTGCATTCAGGCCAATATATCTGAATGTCAGAGTTTTCCAATGCTTCCATGTACTGGTCCGCCGACATTCCCCCGCCGGAAGACTTGGTCTTTTCCATCTTGGACAGATGTTCGGAAATCAAGTCACGCAGTGGCCTGGTGTAGGCTTTGGTTTCAGCAGAACTGTCACCTACCCCGTTTCCCGGAGAAGCGAATATGTCGCGCATCATATATTCTTCATCATATCCATTTGAAGATGATGAAGATACAGCGTTGTGGACTTCTTGCATCTGCACCTTTTCTATCGGCAGGGCCGACAACATCCGCGCCACCTCGTCAAGCGGCAGATGAGGACTTGGTTTGGAATGAATTTCGCCTGTGTGGTCCACCCTCTCACACCCTGTCAACATCGCGGACAAGAACGCAGTCATAATCAATAACTTTTTCATACTGTTTCTGTTTGTTTTTGATTATGCAAAGTGACGAAAAATAAACCGTGTTCAGAAAATGAACACGGTTTTTCTTAAAACTCCACATCCCACGCACGTGCAAGGCCGTTTTCCAACACGCCTAACATAAATGTTTGCGGCAAATGCACCGGCAAATGTCACTTGTGGTAGATGATATAACGCTGTTTGTCATTGAAATCCCTTACAATCTCGGTATGAGAGAAGCCGGACATCCGGAAAATCGTCTCCGTCTGACGCGCGAGAACTTCATTGACCTCGGTCAGTCCTACGCCGTCAGGCTCCAAGAATCTCTGACTCCACCTTGCAACCGCCCGGTAGAACAGAAGCGGGTCATCATCCGGCACGAACAGAGCCAGTTCCGGCTCGTAATCGAGAACATTCGTCCTCATCTGATCCTTTTCCGCCTGGGTAATATAAGGAGGATTGCTGAGTATCATGTCGAATTCGCCTTGGTTGAATTCCTGCTCACAATCCAGGATGTCCACCTTCAGGAAATCCGGTTTCAATGCTCCGGTCGCCTTTATATCCGCTGCAAAATCCTGGTTCGACGCCACTGCAAGGGCATCTTCGGAGATATCGACACCTGTAACCTTGACGCCGGGTACTGACAATGCCAAAGTCCATGCGATGCAGCCCGAGCCGGTGCACAAGTCCAAGATCCTGACAGGAATGGCATTCTTGCCATAGGAAGTCCGCATCCTGTACACTCTGGTCGCCATCTTCACAGCATCCCGACACAAAAGTTCAGTTTCCGGACGGGGAATAAGGACTGACGGATTCACATTGAACTCGCGCCCTGCAAAAGTCGCCTTGCCCAACACGTACTGGACAGGTTCTCCCTTCTCCAGCCTCTCCATTGCCGCTGTCAATGCCGGCATTTTCTTCCCGTCCACCTCGAAGGCAGGCTCTACGATATAGGTATAACTCTCAGTACCAAGCAGTTCCTCGCACAGCATCAGGACTATCGAGCGGGTCTCCTTGGATGGATACAACGACTCCAGCACCTTGGTGCCGGATTTTACAAATTCAGAAAGAAGCATGACGACCTCTCCCCTTATTATGAATTTTCAATGACTGATGTCAGGAATGAAGTCATGTCAAGTCCAGCAGCGCGAACCATCTTAGGCACGAGCGATGCACTCGTCATGCCAGGTATCGTATTGACCTCCAGGAAATAAAGACCATCCTCCGCAGAGATGTAATCCATTCTGACAATGCCGTTGCAGCCGAGGTGCGCATAGATTTTCTCTGTCACCTTCTGGATTTCAGAGGACATCTCTTCCGATATCTCAGCCGGGCATACTTCCCTGCTGTGGCCATTGTACTTGGCATCATAGTCGAAATACTCATTTTCGGTTATGATTTCAATGACAGGAAGCGCCTTCACCTGACCATTGTCATCCGTATAGGCCGCACATGTGAACTCGCGTCCCTTTATGGATTTTTCCACTACCACCGCCGGGCCTTCTGAAAATGCGAAATTCACTGCAGAAGGCAGTGCATCAGCTTCCTTGACCTTGGTAATGCCGAAGCTGGATCCTCCGTCAGTAGGTTTGACGAACAGAGGCAGGCCGAGACGGGAAACGGCTTTTTGAGCAAAAGCATTGACATCCATACCTTTACGAACGAAGGCATCCGGAGCCAGACGTACGTAGTCGATGTCCCTCAGATAGCTCTTGCAGGAATACTTGTCGAAAGCGACAGCAGACACGAATGCGCTGCAGCCGCTGTGAGGAATTCCGAGCATCTCGAAATAGCCCTGGAGAAGACCGTTTTCACCCGGCGTGCCGTGCTGCATTATATATACGTAGTCGAACTTGACTTTCTCTCCATAAACGGAAACCGAAAAGTCATTCTTGTCCACTTCCGGCCTCGCTTCTTCAGGGAACGGAACTCTCATCGAATTCTTCTTGCGGTACGCCACAAGAGACCATTTGCCGAAACGCGCAAAGATCTCATATACATCATACTTGGTATCGTCAATCCTGGATGCCGTGTATTCTCCGCTTCTGCAGGCGACCTCCCATTCAGAAGAGTCACTGCCATAAATCACTGCGATAGTGTTATACTTTCCCATATCTGTTTAGTTTACTTCTAATCAAAATAATAATCCGCCTCACTGCTTGCCTTGCGGTCCGCATCTTCGTCACCGCCGCTGCAGCTCAGGTCAATGTTCATTCCGGCCGGAGCTATGAACCTGTCGGTCTCGGAAATGCCCAACGTACCGTCCTTCAACACCTTCTTCATGAAAATGCCCCAGATCGGCAATGCCATATTCGAACCGCTTCCGAGTGCAAGACTCTGGAAATGGACCTGTCTGTCCTCTGCGCCGACCCAGATGCCTGCCGTAATGGAAGGAGTGTAGCCGATGAACCACCCGTCCGCATTGTCATTGGTCGTACCGGTCTTGCCGGCAATTTCACCTTTCAGCTGATATACCGAACGGAGACGCGCGCCGGTTCCGTTGTTGATGACGCCCTGCATAAGGTTCTCCATCAGATATGCAGTCTGCTCACTGATGGCCTCGCGTTTGCGGTTGGTGAACTCGCCCAGCACATTGCCCTGGCTGTCCTCAATCCTGGTCACGAACTGAGGGGCGATATAGACTCCCCTGGACGGGAAGGTATTGTAGGCGGCTACCATCTCGTACAATGACAAGTCGGCAGGACCCACGCAAAGGGACGGAACCGCGTCAATGTGGCTCTGGATACCCATCGCCTTCATCATATTGGCCATCGGCTCAGGTCCGAGCTGCTTCATCAGGTAGGCTGATATATTGTTGGAGCTGTGGGTCAATCCCCATTTCAGCGTCACTGTCTTTCCTATCCATATGTCCTTGTCCGTACTTCTCGGCGTCCACTCGTTTTCCCCTACAATGAACGTCTGAGGAACATTGACCACCTTCGTACACGGCGTCATGCCCGACTGCATCGCCAATGTATAGAGGAAAGGTTTTACCGTGGATCCTATCTGACGCTTGCCCTGACGGACATTGTCATACTTGAAATAGCGGTAGTTAGGTCCGCCAACGTAGGCTTTGATATGTCCGGTAGAAGGCTCCATCGCCATAAAGCCTGCACGGAGAATCGACTTGTAGTAGCGGATGGAGTCGTCCGGGGTCATCGTCGTGTCTATATATCCTTTCTTTTTCCATGAGAACAGCCTCATCTGCGTCGGCACAGAGAAGCTTTTCAATATCTCCGACTCGGATGCGCCTTCCTTCTTCATGAGACGGTATCTGTCGCTCCATCTGCGGGCCTGTTTCATCACGCGGTCACGTGTTTCCTTGTCCACATCATTGGAGAACGGCTTGTTCCTCTTGGAACGCAGATCCCTGTCGAAACTCTTCTGGAGAGTCCTACCAAGATGCTCAGAGACAGCCTCTTCCGCATATTTCTGCATCTTGTAGTTCAACGTGGTATAGATCCTAAGACCGTCCTTGTCCAGATTGTATTTGGAACCGTCCGGCTTTATGTTCTTGTTAAGCCAGCCGTAGAGCGGGTCGTCCGCCCACAAAAGCGAATCCGCAGCATAGTCTTCCCTATATGTATATTTGGAACGCACCGGCTTGTCGGCATTCATCACACGGCGGAGCATGTCACGGAAATACGGAGCCAGACCTGCATTATGGTCCTGAACCTGATAGGACAATGTTATAGGCACTTCTCGTATCGAATCTCTCTGAGCCTTAGTCAGATACCCGGCCTTCTCCATCTGGCCGATCACGAAATTCCTCCTGACCAGGGCCTTGTCCGGGTGCAATGCCGGATTATATCTTGTCGGCTTGTTCACCATTCCGACCAACGTCGCGCTCTCCTCGACGGTCAGCTCTGCCGGTTCCTTGGCAAAGAACGTCTGGGATGCCGCCCTTACACCGTAGGCGCTGCTTCCGAAGAAGACCGCATTCAGATACATGTCCAGAATCTCGTCCTTGGTGTAGTCGCGCTCCAGCTTCACAGCCGTTATCCATTCCTTCAGCTTTATCCATACCATCTTCACCTTGGAAAATCCAGGAATGCGGCTGGAGACATCAGCTCTCGGATAGAGCGTCTTGGCAAGCTGCTGGGTGATGGTACTTCCTCCACCCTGACTGGAATCGCTCAGGAGCAATGTCTTCACGAACACTCGACCCAGACTCGGGAAGTCAATGCCGGAATGCTTGTAGAACCTCTGGTCCTCGGTAGCGACTGCCGCCTGCACCAGATACGGTGAAAGGTCCTCATATGCCACATAGGACCTGTTCTCTATATGGAATGTCGTAAGTACCTGACCGTCATCGGCTATCACTTCTGTCGCCAGCTTGCTGTCAGGATTCTCGAGTTCCTCGAAGGAAGGGATGTCAGCAAATGCCCATACGAGCAGAAGCAATGTGAAAATCAATGCTATCGGGGCCGAAACGATTATCCAAAACCATTTCACGCACTTTTTTCTGGTATTCTCAGTCATCAGTTTCTCTAATATTCAAGTATTGACGGTATTGCCCATCGGAGTCAAAATAATCTTCAAAAAAGCAAAAATACACAGAAAATTTGGAAAATATCCTGATTTGTTCCTTACTTTGCAGTCCGTTAACAAAAAAATCGAAACGATGGAGGGGAATCTCGTTATTGTTGAGTCACCGGCAAAAGCCGGCAGAATTCAGAGCTTTTTAGGAAAAGATTACATAGTCAAATCGAGTTACGGACACATCAGGGACTTGCAGGACAAGAAACTGAGCGTGGATATTGAGCACGGATTCTCTCCGGAATATGTGGTTCCTTCCGACAAGAAGAAGGTGGTCACGGAGCTCAAGAAACTTGCAGAAAAGGCAGACACGGTCTGGCTCGCATCCGATGCCGACCGCGAGGGAGAGGCCATCTCATGGCACCTTTTCGAGACTCTCGGACTCAAGAAAGAGAATACCAAGAGAATCGTTTTCCACGAAATCACAAAGACTGCCATCCAAAATGCGATCAAGACACCGAGGGACATTGACATGAACCTCGTGGACGCGCAGCAGGCAAGGCGTGTACTGGACAGGCTCGTCGGTTTCGAGCTCTCCCCTATTCTCTGGCGCAAGATCCAGCCGAAGCTGTCTGCAGGACGTGTGCAGAGCGTCACACTTCGACTCGTCGTGGACCGCGAGCGTGAAATCATGGGCTTCAAGAAAGAGCAGTACTACCGCACAGAGGCCGTTTTCCATCCTGACGGGACCAAGGCCAATGTCAAGGTCAATGCAGTGCTTGACACCAAGTTCAAGGGCATTGACGAAGCCCGTAAATTCCTCGAGGACAGCAAAGGCGCAAACTTCGTGATCAGCAGCATTGACAAGAAAGAAGGGACGAAGACTCCGCCGGCTCCTTTTACGACTTCGACTCTCCAGCAGGAGGCTTCCCGCAAGCTCAAATTCCCAGTAAACGTGACGATGCGCGTAGCCCAGAGTCTGTACGAGCGCGGTCTCATAACTTATATGAGAACTGACTCCACCAATCTTTCAGGTCTTGCGATAAACACTGCCAAGACATTCATTCTGGACAATTTCGGTGAGGAATACTCCAAGACCAGACAGTACAAGACGCATTCCAAAGGTGCTCAGGAGGCGCACGAGGCCATACGTCCTACCTATATAGAGAATACGTCCATCGAAGGCACTGCCCAGGAGCAGAAACTCTACAACCTTATATGGAAGCGCACTATCGCCTCTCAGATGGCTGATGCCAAGGTCGAGCGTACCGACATCAAGATATCTTCGGACAAGAGAAGCGAGAAATTTGCACTGCAGGCTTCCCAGGTTATTTTCGACGGCTTCCTGAAAGTATATATGGAAGGCAGCGACGACCAGACCGATGATGAGGAAATCGTGCTCCCGGAGATGCATACGGGCGACAAGATGTTCCCTCTCGGGTTCAAGTCCGACTGCAAATTCACTGCACCTCCTTCAAGATATTCAGAAGCCACCCTCGTCAAGAAAATGGAGGAAATCGGCATTGGCCGCCCTTCCACATATTCCCCTACCATCACGACCCTCACTACAGGACGCGGTTATATCACCAAGGGAGACAAGGAGGGCGAGAAGATTCCTGTCATCTGCCTGACCATGAAGGACGACGTCATCTGCGAAGTTGAGAAAATCGAGACCGTCGGCGCAGAAAAGGGCAAACTGCTGCCTCAGGAGATAGGTATGATCGTCACAGACTACCTTGTAAAGAATTTCCACAGCATTCTCGGATATGATTTCACTGCCAATGTCGAGAAGGACTTCGATGAAATCGCCCAGGGCGAGCTTGTCTGGAACAAGGTCATCGGCGAGTTCTACACTCCGTTCCACAAGAAGGTGGAGGAGGTGCTCAATGACAAGGAGTACAGCCGCGTGAGCCGCGAACTCGGCAATGACCCTGCAGACGGAGAGCCTATTGTCGCAAAGTTCGGTCAATATGGTCCGTATATCCAGAAGGGTGAAGGCGAGAACAGGCAGTTTGCGCATCTTGCTCCAGGTCAGCTGATAGAGAGCATCACTCTCGAGGATGCAGTCAAGCTCTTCATGCTGCCGAGAAACGTAGGCAAGTTCAATGACATAGACATCATCGCCACCAAAGGCCGTTTCGGTCCTTACCTCAAATACGGGGACAAGAACGTCTCTCTGCCACGCGGCAAAGACCCGCTGACCGTGACATTGGAAGAATGCATCGATGCCATCAATGCCAATTCGGAAAAGACTGCGGCAAATACCGTGATTTCAGACTTCACTGAAAGCGGCATCCAAGTCATCAACGGACGCTACGGTCCTTATCTCAAACAGGACGGCAAGAATTACAAGATTCCTAAAGATACTGATGCACAGTCATTGACGGAAGAGGCCTGCAAAGAGATAATTGCGGCTTCGGAGCCTACCAAGAAAGGTTCCCGCAGAAAATTCGTCAAGAAATCTTAGCGAGGTTTCAGTAATTGTTTTATCGTAAACTATCAAAATAAGTTATAAAAGTATAGATTCTTCTGTATTTTTATGACTTATTTTAAATTATTATCATTACTTTTGCAGAACGGAAGTAATAAATCGTAAGTAGTATGATAAAATATCACATTGACCAGACGGACCAGAAAATTCTGTCTTTTCTCGTTAAGAATGCGAGAATGCCGTTTTTGGAGATAGCTCGCGAATGCGGAGTCTCAGGTGCAGCTATTCACCAGAGGGTCAAGAGATTGGAAGCGAACGGCGTCATCACCGGCTCCCGCCTCTTAGTAAAGCCTCAGGCCATCGGATTGAATATCTGCGCTTTCATCAGCATCTCATTGTCCGAAGCGGACAAGTACAATGTAGTAGTGGCCCACTTGAAGAAAATCCCTGAAGTGGTGGAGTGCCATTTCGTCACCGGAAAGTACGCGCTGCTGGTGAAGATTTATTGTTTCGACAATGACCACCTCATGGAGATTCTGCTCAATACAGTCCAGAAGATTCCTTATATCCTCGCCACAGAGACGATGATCGCTCTGGATGAGTCCATCGACAGACAGGTCTGGGTAAAGGACTACAGAAGGACCAGTTATTCTGACGTCACCAAGAAGTCATCACCATCGGAAATGGCTGACGACTAGGCAGTTGAGCCTACCTTCCGATATCGGTCTCACATGTCGGGATTCAGCATGGCCTTTGCCATCGCCAGGTCTTCCGGCGTCGTGATTTTGAAATTCAGCCTCTCGCCTTCAATATAGACGAGAGGTATTTTGTATCTGGACGCGACTGATGCGTCATCAGTGAATGACGTGTCGTAAGCCTGGGAGTACGCTTTCTTTATGTCCTCAGAACGGAAAATCTGAGGCGTCTGGGCTCCGAAGATCTCGGACCTGTCAACATGTTTCTCTTCCTGTTCGCTATAAAGTTTGTGTCCGGATGCGGACTGCACGGCAGACGGCTTAAGAATTTTAAGTGTGTCCACCATAGGGATGACAGGTATCAGTCCGCGAATGTCCTCGTCCTCCGAAATGACTGAAAACATTGACTTTATCATTCCTTCCGACAGCATCGGACGGACTCCGTCATGGATGGCTACAAGTGCTCCGTCAGGCACTTTTTCGAGCGCGGCCCTTACAGAGTGAAAGCGGGTTATTCCGCCCCTGATTATCATCTGAGGGCACATAAAGTCAGACTGTGCGCAGTAATCTCGCCACCACTGCTCGTAATCACCGTCCACCGGCAGCACCGTTATCACGGTGATGTCGGGGTATGCGTCAATGAACTTGGTGATGGTCCGCCGCAGCACCGGAATCCCAGCGAGATCGAGAAACTGTTTCGGCAGTTCGGAGTGCATTCTGGTCCCGTGTCCTGCCGCCATCACTATAAGATATTTTTTTCTGTTCATATCAGTTCATTTTAATGATAACTCTATTGGGCAAATTTAAGATTATTTTGTAATTTTACGGAAAATATGAATTTGTATTATTAACAAGATAATTCCGGACAAAAAGATATGGGATTTTCATTCTTGACTCAAGAATTGGCAATGGACTTGGGAACTGCCAACACGGTCATTTTCCAGAATGACAAAATCGTGTTGGACGAACCGAGCATTGTCGCCATAGACAGCACAAGCGGCAAATGTATCGCTCTCGGCCACAAGGCCAAGCTCATGCACGGAAAAGAGCAACCGGGCATCCGCACCATCAGACCTCTGAGGGACGGTGTAATTGCCGATTTCCAGGCTGCCGAAATGATGATCAGAGGTTTCATCAAACAAGTGAACAGCACGAGACATTCATTCCTCTCCCCTAACTTGAGACTCGTAGTCGGCATTCCTTCCGGAAGTACCGAAGTGGAGCTCAGGGCAGTAAGGGATTCGGCGGAGCATGCCGGAGGACGTGATGTCTATCTTATTTCCGAGCCTATGGCCGCAGCTCTCGGTATCGGACTGGAGGTGGAAGCCCCTAAGGGCAGCATGGTAGTCGATATAGGTGGCGGTACCACTGAGATTGCCGTGATTTCTCTCGGAGGAATTGTTGTCCAGGACAGTATCCGTACGGCAGGTGACGTCTTCACGAGCGATATCCAGACATACTTGAGGCAGCAGCACAACATCCGTGTTGGCGAGCCTTCAGCAGAAGCCATCAAATGGGCCGTGGGCGCAGTGTTGACAAATCTCGAAGAGGCTCCGGAACCGCTTACGGTACACGGACCTAACCTGATGACAGCTCACCCGGTAGAGGCCACCATCACTTATCAGGAGATGGCAAGCTGTCTGGACAAGTCCATCATGCGAATCGAGGCCTCCATCCTCCACGTATTGGAACAGACTCCGCCGGAGTTGTATTCCGACATTGTAGAAAACGGTATTTTCCTCTCTGGTGGCGGTGCATTGCTCCGAGGACTTGACAAACGTCTGACAGAGAAGGTCAATATTCCTTTCCACGTGGCTGAGGATCCGCTCCACGCGGTGGCAAGAGGAACCTGCATTGCATTGAAACACATCGGAAACTGCTCTTTCCTTAAGCGCTGATGCGGAAAAGGGGAAACATATTTCTGATAATATTGAATACGGCAGTCTTCATTTCATTGGAGATTGCCGCACTTAGTATGCTGCGCAACAGCAGCACGGTCCAGAATTTCTTCGTGACCAAGGCGCTGCAGGGCGTGACAGGAAAGGTCTGGGGATGCACTGAATCCATTTCGAGATATTTCTCGCTTTCCAAGGAAAACAAGAAACTCACGGAGGACATCTTCGAACTTAACCGCAGGATTTCCCTGTTGGAAAGGCAGTTGGAGAGCGCCAAGCTTGATTCATTGTCCCGAAAGAGGCTGTCAATGATTTCCGACAAGTTCGGTTTCATGCCGGCTCCTGTCGTGAAGAACAGCCTGAACAAGCAGCACAACTACCTGATTCTCGGCAAGGGCTCCGATGATGGCGTGAAGCCGCAGACAGGCGTGATTACGAACAACGGCGTGATCGGAATCGTGGATGCGGTCAGCAGACATTATTCATATGCCATTTCTTTCCTCAACGCAGAGTTCAGCGTAAGTGCGAGAATCGGCAATGACGGAGCTGCCGGACCGATGTGCTGGGACGGAAGGAATAACGACAGCGCAGTCCTCAAGGAGATACCTCTCCAATACAAATTCGAGCCGGGAGACACTGTTTACACAAGCGGCTATTCATCCATATTCCCGCCGGACATTCCTCTTGGAGTCACAGGCGAAAGAAAAATCGTGAACGGAGCCACATACGAAGTGTCAGTGGAACTGTTTGTGGATTTCTCCGCGCTGAGGTATGTCACACTTGTCACAAACAAGGAGTTGGCTGAGATAGAATCACTGGAAGAAGGCAAAAAAATCATAGGAGGTAAAAAATGAAGCAGAATTACTTTCTTATGTTCTTCATCATACTCGGAGTCCAGCTGCTGATATGCAACTATTTCCATATCAGTCCCTACATAACTCTGAGTTTGTTACCATGCATCATTCTTCTGCTTCCAACCAGAATCGGGACGTTGCCGGCAATGCTGATAGCTTTCGCGTCCGGACTCGCCGTGGATTTCCTTGCTGAAGGAGTCGTCGGACTCAATGCCCTTGCACTCGTTCCGGTGGCCGCCTCCAGACGTTTCATCTGCAACATCGTCTTCGGAAATGAACTCGTATCTACAGGAGAAGACGTGTCAATGATGAAGTTCGGAGCCACAAAGCTTTTCTCTGCCCTCGCCATAGGTCAATTCATCTTCCTTTTCATCTACATCTGGGCTGACGGCTCGTCGGTGAGGGACTGGCCGTTCATTCTGCTGAGATTCGCATTGTCCTGGCTCACAGGCGTTGTCGCGTCATTGTTCCTCGCGAGTTTGTTGGACCCTAACGAGAGAAAGTGATGTATTCTTCAAGGGTCAATCGGCTTAAGGCCGGCCTGTTCATCGTAGCCGGCATCCTGCTCATCAGGCTTTTCGTCATCCAGATCATTGACGACAAGTATAAGATCAATGCCTCCAACAACTCGATGGTCTATGACATCGTCTATCCTACACGAGGCATCATCTATGACCGTAACGGAAAAATCATTGTCGGGAACAAGGTGGCGTACGATATCCTCGTGACCCCGAAGGAAGTGCAGCCTTTCGATACGCTGCTCCTGTCCGACGTGCTCGGAGTAAGCAGCGACTTCATCCGCGACAAGATGAAGACCTACCGGAGGGACCGCAAGCGGATCGGCTACCAGTCAACTGTCATGCTCAAGCAGATTCCTTCCACGACCTATATGAAATTCGCGGAAGTCCAGTATAAGTTCCCGGGATTCAAGGGCCAGGTCCGAAGCATCCGTGACTATCCTGTCAATGCAGGAGGAAACCTTCTCGGCTACGTCTCCGAGGTGGACCAGTCATACATCAAGAAGCACCCTGGCGAGTACAGGCCGGGAGACTATGCAGGGAAAACCGGCATTGAAGCGGCCAGGGAGAAGGAATTGCGCGGCGAAAAGGGATATCAGATATATCTGAGGAACTCGAGGAACCAGATCCAGTCACGTTACAAGGACGGGGAGCTCGACAAGGAAGCCATACCGGGGAAAGACGTGGTCACCACCATCGATGCAGACCTCCAGCAATACGGACAGCAGCTGATGCAGAATAAAGTCGGCAGTCTCGTGGCCATCGAACCGTCCACAGGAGAGATTCTGACAATGGTGTCCAGCCCGGGCATCGACGTGGAAATGCTCGCCGACATAGGAAAGCACTATAGCGAAATCGTAAGCGACCCGCACAAGCCGATGTTCAACAGGGCCGTGCAGGCGCCATATCCTCCAGGCTCCGTTTTCAAACTCGTAAACGGTCTTATAGGCCTTCAGGAGGGCGTTCTCAAACCGGAATACACATACCCCTGCCATAACGGCTATCCTTACGGAAGACATAAACTCGGTTGCCACGGCCACCGTTCCCCGTTGAACCTCGAAGAGGCCATCATGATGTCCTGCAACGGATATTTCTGCTACGTCATGAAGAATATCCTGGAGAACAAGAAGTACAGCGGACCGGGCGAGGCACTGGACAAATGGCACGACTATGTGCAGAGTTTCGGACTCGGCCGCAAACTGGGCAGTGACTTCCCTGCAGAGCTCGGCGGAACGATTCCTACTTCATCCTATTACAACCGCATCTACGGCAAGAACGGCTGGAAGTTCACCACAGTCATATCTCTATCCATCGGGCAGGGCGAAATCGGCGTGACTCCGCTTCAGATTGCCAACATGTGCGCGATCGTGGCCAACCGGGGATACTATTACATTCCGCATATCATCAAGGACTCGGATTCCCTGAAAATCGACAAGAAATACAAGGAACGCCAATACACGATGGTGGACACATCCCAGTTCAAGAAAGTGACCCAGGGTATGTGGAGGGCTGTGAACAGCGGCTTCGGCTCGGGAGGTACTGCAAGTATCGCGGCCGTGGAAGGCCTGGACATCTGCGGAAAGACCGGCACCGCCCAGAATCCACGTGGAGCGGACAACTCCGTGTTCATCTGCTTCGCGCCCAAGGACAATCCGAAGATTGCAGTTGCGGCCTACATTGAAAATGGCGGTTTCGGTGCCACGTGGGCCTGCCCTATAGCGTCACTGCTTGTGGAGAAATACCTGAAAGGCGAGATCAGCGCAGAGCGGAGGCCTTTGGAGGACAGAGTGCTTCAAGGAAACCTTATGTCACGTGTAAAAACATACTGATATGGGAAATTACAGCAGCAGAAGCATTGGACAGGCATACGACTGGAAGCTGATATTCATATATTTAGCTCTGGTCTTCATCGGCTGGGCGAACATCTACGCGGCAGTGCACGGTTCCGATATCAGCGGACTCTTCGATTTCTCGGCAAACAGCGGCAAGCAGTTCATCTGGATGCTTACGGCTTTCGGGCTCGGGGCATTGATAATCTTCGTCATCAATCCTTCCCTATGGGAAAGCGGGGCGATACTGTTCTATTTTATAGTCATAGTGCTGTTGGTCGCGGTCATCTTTCTCGGTGTGGAGGTAAAGGGTTCCAAGTCCTGGTTTGAATTCGGCCCTGTCCGGTTTCAACCTGCCGAAATTTCGAAAATAACCACCTCATTACTATTGGCTTACACTATGAGCCGCGCGGGATTCCGACTGACAAAGAGCAAGAATTTCATCACAGTCGCCTGCATCATAATCCTGCCGATGCTGATAATTTTAGCAGAGAGTGAGACCGGTTCTGCGCTCGTCTATGTAGGACTTATATTCATGCTGTACCGTGAAGGACTGTCTGGATGGCTGCTGGCAATGCTGGGGCTTGCCATATTGACCTTCATCCTGACTCTTGTCGCCTCTCCTTATACCGCGATTCTTGTCCTGATGGGCATCATTTCGGTCTGCAGCGCACTGAACACCAGGAAGACGGTGCAATGGATTGCGATTTCCGCCGTCTGCATCACCGCCCTTTATTTTCTGCGGGATGCGTGGACTGCACTACAGGCAGCCAAAGGCGAGGAAATCCCCGCTCTGATGGGAATCCATCCGGAATACATTCTGGTAGGCATTTCCGCTCTCACTCTTCCGTTCACACTCTGGCATTCCTACAAAAAGAAGAACAACTTCGCGCTGGCCTCGACATTGGTCTTCATCGTGGGCGTGTGCCTGGTGTTTTCCGCCGACATTATTTTCAATGACATTCTCCAGGACCACCAGAAGAAGAGGATCGAAGTGCTGCTGGGCATGAAAGATGACCCGGCGGGTGTCGGGTACAATGTGAACCAGTCGATGATTGCCATCGGCTCAGGCGGTCTATTCGGCAAGGGTTACATGAACGGCACTCAGACCACTTACGGATTCGTGCCGGAGCAGAGCACGGACTTCATCTTCTGTACCGTGGGTGAGGAATGGGGCTTTTTCGGATGCCTTATAGTCATCGGCCTGTATGTGCTGCTGATTCTGCAGATCCTGAAAGATGCCGAGCACAGCCGGGAGAACTTCACCAGAATCTACGGCTACTGCCTGGCCAGCTGCCTGTTCATGCACCTGTTCATAAATATAGGCATGACCATCGGCCTAATGCCTGTCATAGGCATTCCTCTACCATTCATGAGCTACGGAGGCTCCTCCCTCTGGGCCTTCACCGCGATGCTTGCCATCTTCATCGCCCTCGACCACCAGGAAAAGAAATATTTCTAAATAAAATCCCGTGTGCAAAATGAATTAACTATGGATTTATTGCACGAATTATAATTGTACATTTGTATTATCGTAACCGCTGTTACGGTAATACATATTACGATAAAAAAGTTTCAGCTATGAGATTTTTTGGTAGAGAACAAGAGTTTGATAAGTAAGATGCAACCTGTATATGAGAAGTTGAATATCTGCCATATTGTCAACAATTATTCTCCCACTTCAATGACCTAAAACTGTCCTGCAACTCCTGCAAATGCTCCATAATTTCATCAAATGATGGTGCTTCTGCATAGATGAAGCCAATTTGCATTTGGCGGTAATCGTCCTGTAATGCAGTCATTATATGCGTAGGAGGAACAAAATTTATCGTTTGTGGCAAATGTGAGGCATAGTCAAGACCGCTCCATGCGGTGAATTCACTACGGTGCGACACTATATCCTCATATAGTATCTTGTTGTTCATTGCTTCGGAGGCAAACGGCTTATCCATCATTTTGACAATGTCATACATGTGGCGAGTTATACGTTCTATGTGTGTACAACCATTCGGACGATTGAACTCTTCATGCAACAAAAACACTTTTTCCAGAAATGTTCGTCCCGGAACAACTGTTGGAACAGCAAATGCAGATAAAGCAAATTCTTCATCAGGATAAGCATCCTCTATCATCGAACGAATCTCTATCCTTTCATACGGTTCCATAAGAGAACGACAACTTATTTCAATCTTAACTCGCTCCGGAATATATTGAATCTTATTTTGCAGGATTGAATCATATTCAATAAGTACTACAACTGGGTCGAGATCACTTACCGAAGTTTCCGGGACAATTACTTTACAATGGTCTGATAAACCCAATTCATCTAATTTGTTGGCTATATCTACGGCAAAAACGGTGTCGATAAACTTCTTTGAATCTTTGCGTAATTTAGTTCGCTGTTTTTTGGTATCAACAGTGGTGAATCCCAAATACTGGCGGTCTATTGCCAAATCAATATCTTCAGAAAATCGTTCTATCAATGACCATCCTTTGCTTAAACTCGTTCCGCCTTTGAATACAAAAGCAGTAGCGTATGGCAGAGTGAAAATAGCACGCAATACCATACTAACCCAATAATCCTTTTCAACAGCATTGTCTACAATTCCTTTGGATTCTGCCACATTAGATAGGATAGTAAGTTTTTCTTCTATTGTAAGTTTTGTCCAATTATTCATAGCGCAAGTCTTTGCTTAATCCATAATGGAGCCATGTCGTAGTCTCTCTTAATGTTTTCATCATCCCCATATTTACTGATTGCATGTTTTATAATCTCTACTTGTTCGTCAGTTACATTTCCTTTTCCCAGTTCTTTCATAGCTGCGACAATCAATGGAAACAGTTCTGTTTTATATGCAAAATTACGAGGCACACTTCTTTTGAAAATGATTTTCCGATTTCCTATGGTAAGTTCCCTTGCTGCTGCATCTGTCAAATACACGGCATTCATTGTAACTTGGGTTGAGAGTCCTAGCTTATTCAATGCAGTTAATCCGGAAGGAATAATGCGAGCCTTATCCTTTTCCGCAACGGCGTATGCTATTTTTTCTATAGATGGTCGCAGGATTCCGAACTTGTTTCTTGACGGATATAAATATATACCCTGCGATAGACGTATCAGAACGCCCTCCTTTTCTAATCTGGAAAGAGCGCGAGTAACCAGCCCATCATTATTTAGATATGCAAAGTCCTGAACCATATATAGTTTGTCAGGTCCATTGCTTTCAATAGTATTGCGTATCTCTTTAGTCAGTATTATTCCCATGATTGTTACTAATCTGAATGCAAAAGTATAATATTTCCCCCAGCGCAACAACAAAATGTCCGAAATTCTTAAAGTAAATCGGACAGTATTCATGCCGAGACAAGCGAAAAACTTTGATGAAAATATACTGAAGGCCAAATCAGAATTGTTCCGTAAAATCCCGTGTGCAAATACGTTCATTTTGCACACGGGACAATACAGTTCATAAATTCATGCCTCTATTCCCGAGGTTCCCAGAAAATCCGGGAATCGGATATAGATTACTCAGTTACACTATTTAGGGACTGTCGTGAAATGTCCAATAATTACGCAACGAATTGATTGATAAAGTGA
>ENA-OPVT01000132-OPVT01000132.1-human-gut-metagenome-genome-assembly--contig:-NODE-132-length-59300-cov-6.041371_pt1 | contig 59300 bp, 61 predicted proteins | sample MGYA00241499_ERZ501990 | MGnify/ENA primary metagenome ERZ501990 (study PRJEB25962, sample SAMEA2042104) | human gut metagenome | biome: human gut; feature: human-associated habitat; material: faeces...
GTTTATTCTTACTAAGGACTAATGAAAAGAGGTCCTTTTTTTATTTTATTAAAAATCTATTGATTGGAGAAAATATATGTTAAGAATTGAAAAATACATAGAAGAAGTCTTTATGACAGCAATACACAAGCTGTATCCTGATAAAGAATTAAAACCAATAGAAATATCAATTGCTACAAACGAAAAATTTGGTGACTTCCAGACAAACTTTGCTATGATGAACTCTAAAATAATAGGGGGAAATCCCAGAAAAATAGCTGAAGAAATTGTCAATGAAATTGGAACTTGTAATCATCTGATTGAAAAATTAGAAATAGCAGGGCCGGGATTTATAAATATATTCTTAAAAGATGAATATCTTGGAGAATATGTTTCTAAGATGACAACAGAAAAATTTGAATATACAGAACTTAATACAAAAGGAGATGTAATTATCGATTACTCTTCTCCAAACATTGCAAAAAGAATGCACATCGGACACCTTCGTTCTACAATAATTGGAGATGCTGTAAAAAGACTTTACAACTTCTTAGGATACCACACTGTTGCTGACAACCACATTGGTGACTGGGGAACTCAGTTTGGAAAACTTATAATCGGATACAGAAAATGGCTTGACAAAGAAGCATATGAAAAAAATCCTATTGAAGAACTTGAAAGAGTTTATGTGGAATTTTCAAAAGAAAGCGAAAATGACCCGTCTCTTGATGACTTAGCAAGAGAAGAACTTAAAAAACTTCAAGACGGAGATAAAGAAAATTATGCTCTTTGGCAGGAATTTATAAAAGTTTCTTTAGACGAATACAACAAACTTTATAACAGAATGGGAATAACTTTCGACACATATTACGGAGAATCTTTCTATCATAATATGATGCCTGCTGTTCTTGATGAACTTGTAGAAAAAGGTCTTGCAGTGGAAGACCAAGGGGCAAAAGTTGTTTTCTTTGATGAAAAAGATAATCTTCACCCTTGTATCGTTCAAAAGAAAGACGGAGCATTTTTATATTCAACTTCTGATATTGCAACTGTAAAATTCAGAAAAGAAAATTATGATATAAACAGACTTATATATCTTACTGACGAAAGACAGCAGGACCACTTTAAGCAGTTCTTCAAAATAACTGAAATGCTTGGCTGGGATATTGAAAAAATCCATATCTGGTTTGGAATTATGAGATTTGCCGACGGAGTATTCTCTACAAGAAAAGGTAATGTTATAAGACTTGAACAGCTTCTTGATGAAGGTAAGAAAAGAGCCTTAGAAGTTATTGAAGAAAAAAATCCATCTCTTTCTGATGAAGAGAAAAATAATATTGCAGAAGTTGTTGGTGTGGGAGCAATTAAATATGCTGACCTTTCTCAAAACAGACAAAGCCCGATTATTTTTGAATGGGATAAAGTTTTAAGTTTTGAAGGAAACACAGCTCCATATCTTCAATATTCATATGCAAGAATTCAGTCTATAAAGAAAAAAGCTGAAGAAATGGGAAAAGTTATAACTTCTGATACAAAGATTGTTATAAAAGATAAGATTGAAAGAAACCTTGTTACTTTCCTTACTCTTTTCCCAACTATGGTTTTAAAAGCTGGAGAAACATATAAACCAAATCTTTTAACAGATTATCTGTTTGACCTTGCTAAAAAATTCAACACATTCTACAATGCATGCCCTATCTTAAACCAAGAAGACGAAGTATTACTTTCAAGACTTCTTATAGCTGACAGAACAGCTGAAATCTTAAGACAAGGACTTGACCTTTTAGGAATAAGAACTGTTGACAGAATGTAATAATAAAAATAAAAAATGAGTTGATGTAATTTATTTGCAGCAACTCATTTTTTTCCTTATTTTCATCTCTAAGTTTTAAAATACTTTTATCTCTTTTTTCATAAACATAAGTTCAATCTCGCTGTCTTTTTTAAAGACTTTATTTTCTCCTCTGTTTAAAAGGTCAACTAAAAATTCCACATTATTTTTTACAACAGTATATCTTATAATATTTCCTGTTATCATAAAATCTTTTATACAGGCTTTTGTTGTACAGAAATTTTCTTCCTGATAATTTCTTCCCTCTTCTCTCACATAGATTGATTCTGGACGTACAGCAACTGTTTTTCCTTTTATGCCGAATATTTTTTCAGCATCTTCACCTTTAAAAATATTATAGTTTCCAATGAAATCAACCATAAATTCATTGGCAGGATTTGTATAAATCTCTTCTGGAGTTCCAGACTGAGAAATCTCTCCTTTATTCATAACAAATACCCTGTCTGAAACTGCAAGAGCTTCCTCTTGGTCGTGAGTTACAAATATAGTTGTTATACCAAGCTGTTTTTGGATTTTTCTAAGCTTATCACGTAAACTTTTTCTTATTTTTGCATCAAGGGCTGAAAGAGATTCGTCTAAAAGAAGTATTTTTGGTCTTGTAATCAAAGCTCTTGCAAAAGCTACCCTCTGCTGCTGTCCCCCTGAAAGCTCGTTTGGATAATAATTTTCTTTCCCGTTAAGCTCAACCATATCTATAATATTTTTTATTTTCTCATCATAATTTTTTTCTTTTTTCATTTTAAGTCCAAACTCTATATTTTCCCAAACTGTCATATTTGGAAAAAGAGCATAGTTTTGGAAAACCATTCCTATATTTCTATCTTTTGGAATAACATTTGTCATATCTTTTTCATCAATAAATATTTCTCCCCTGTCTATTGAATTAAGACCGGCTATACATCTTAAAAGTGTGCTTTTCCCACATCCCGACGGCCCAAGAAGTGTTATAAACTCCCCCTCTTCAATATTAAGATTTAATTTTTTTAATACTTTTGTATCACCAAATGATTTTTCCAAATTTTTTATTTCAACAAAACTCATCTATTAATCCTTCCTTTTCACTTTTGATTTTGATATTTTTTCAATATTCACTGCAATAAATGTCACTGCAAATATGAAAAAGAAAAATAGTGTTACCATTGCACTGGTAAAATGTCCGCTTTTTCCTTTCATGTTATAAAGATAAACTTGAAGAGTTTCAAAACTTCCACCAATAAGAAGGTTGGCATACATAAATTCTCCCAAAAGAATTGCAAAACTTAAAATTCCGGAACTCATTATCCCTTTTTTTAAGTTTGGAAGAATGACGTATCTAAACGCTTCAAAATTTGTTCCTCCTAAAATATTTACAGTTTCCACAAGACTTTTCAGATGAAGTCCGTCAAGGCTGTTTTTTATTCCCCTGTAAATAAAAGGAAATGCCACTGAAAAATATGCTCCGATTATTATTAAAGGAACTCCAAAAATTCTGATATTTACTCCTGAATAAACATTTAAAAGCCCAACTGCAAGCACAACTGCAGGAACCATAAAAGGCAGAAGTGAAATGAACTCTATAACTTTTAAAACTTTCGGAAAATAATATGCTGATATTACTATCGATGGAATTATCACAAACATACTCACAAAAAGAGAAACAATTCCTATTGCAAAACTTCTTTGAAGAGAAGCAATAAATCTTGTGTCAGCAAAAAGTGCCGCAAACCATTTCAGTGTAAATCCCTCCGGAAGAATTGTTGCCCCCCAGCTGCTGCTTAAAGAATAAAGGATTGTACCTAAAACAGGAACAGAAAGAAAAAATAAAATTATTCCCGTGATAATATAATGTTTATTATTTTTTCCCATTTTTTATCTTTCCTCCTGTCTGAATCTATTATTCTGTACAAATTTTTCATTTATAAAAAACACAATTAAAATCATAAGTATTAAAAGAACTGCAAGGGCAGAAGCCATATTTGGCTTTAAAATTACATCACCAGATATTAAAGCACCTATTCTTATAGGGATAATATTATAATTTGATACCATTATCCCATAAGCTGTTGCATAAGCTCCTATGGCATTTGTAAAAAGAATTATTCCTGTCCCTATTACAGAAGATTTTAAAATTGGAAATCCTATTCTTCTCCAATAATCTAATTTTCCTCCTCCTAAAAGACTGCAGGCTTCTTTCCATCTTTCGTCAAGAGAATCAAAAGCTGGATAAAGAAGAAGTGTCCCTAAAGGAATCTGGAAATATGTATAAACAAGAATAAGCCCGTACTGGCTGTAAATATCAAAACCTTTTATTCCTAATTTTTGAAGAAGAATTGTTGCTGCTCCGTTTGCCCCAAGAATTATAATAAATGCAAAGGCAAGGGGAAGCCCTGAAAAATTTGACATCATATTTGAATACAAAAGAACATTTCCTCTTATTTTTTCATTCAGCCTGCTTATTGAATATGCCAGCTGAAAAGAAATTATCATTCCAAAAATTGTAGAAAGAGCTGATACTTTTACACTGTTGTAAAAACCCTGTCTGTAAAATTTACTTTGAAAAATATATTTGTAATTATAAAGGGAATAAGCAGTGTCCCCGTCTGCTCTGAAACTTCCCTCTACAACTGAAATTATAGGTACAACAAGAAAAAATATTACGATTAATGCAAGAGGAATAAGAAACAATCCGTATTTAATTTTTTCTTTTGTTTTCCTCTTCATTTTTAGTACCCCCTGTAGATACTTTCAGCTCTGTTTTTCATTTCGCTTGTATCAATTCCTAAAATATATCCTATTATTGAAGCCACATAAACCTGTTCCATTCTGTGACTTAATTTCATATTTTCCTTATCATTTATTATCCAGAAAGGAACTTCTGCTTCAAGCTCGTTTTTTCCTCCGTGCATTCCGTCAACACTCATTCCATGGTCAGAAGTTACAATAACTGTGTATCCTGCTTCCACCCATCTTGGAACAAATACAGAAAGAAGATTATCTGCTGTTCTTACACTATATCTGTATTCTCTGCTTTCAGAACCGTATTTATGTCCTGCATCATCAATGTTCATTGAATGAATCATTAAGAAATCTGGATTATATTTTTCTCTTATATGCTCACCGTCAAGAAAGACTGATTCATCTGGATAGTAGTCAAGAGTATAAAATCTTCCATGCTGAATATTTTTGCTTTCATCATGTGTGTTTGTATCTGCAAGTTTATTAAACGGGGCTGAGTTATAAAGTTCACTCAGCCAGTAATATCCTGAAGCTCCTGTTGTAAGTCCCGCTTCTCTGCATAATGAAAATATATTTTTTTCTTTTGACATAACAGGAATTTCATTAGTTAAAATTCCATGTTCAACAGGCTTCTTCCCTGTTAAAATTGTTTCATACAAAGGTTTTGAAAGACTTGGCATTTCTGCAAGAACTTTTGAAAATTTTGCTTTTCCCTCTCTTTCAAGTGCTGTCATATATCCCATATATTCTGAATTTTTATAATTTAATCCGTCCAAAAGGACAAAAATTACTCTGTTTTTATTTTCCATAATACTTCTTTATAAAGTCTATTTGTTTACTTTATAAATTACCTCCTCCTGCCATAACTCTCCAATGTTTTCAGATGTTTTTTTCCATGCTTCAAAATCTTTTACAGGTCTTGCATTTTTATATTGTTCATTTGGAAGAAGTTTTGCTTTTACATCTTCTGGAAGAACAACATTTGTTCTGATTGGTTTTGCATAACCTCTCGCAAGATTTATCTGTCCTTCATCACTTAAAATAAATTCTCTTGTAAGTTTTGCAGCATTAGGGTGTTTTGCATATTTATTTATTATTGTTGCATAACCGCTTGTAAGAGATCCGTCAGATGGAATTAAAACTTCAAATTTATCTCTGTCAATCTGGTCTCTGTAGTTAAGCCCGTTGAAATCCCATACAAGACCAACTTCTACTTCTCCTTTTTCAAGATTTGCAATCATTGGATCATTTAAAAGAAGTCTTCCATCTTCTGCCATTTTTCCAAAGTAGTTTATAGCAGGCATTATGTTTCCTTCATCTCCTCCAAGAGCAAAAGCTGCTGCAAGAACAGAGTTTGTTGCCTGCGAAGCAATTCCTACAGCTCCTACTGTTACTTTAGCACTGCTTTCTCCTAGTTCTTTCCAAGATGTCGGAATATCTTTTACAAGTTCTTTATTTACAATAAATGCTATTGTTCCTGTGTATCCTATTACCCAGTGTCCGTCTTTATCTTTTGCCCATTCTGGAATTTCGTCCCAAGTTGTAGGTTTATAGGCCTGAGTTACACCTTGAGCTGCTGCAACAGTTCCAAATTCATATCCGATATCTCCAATATCAGCTGTTGCATTTTCTTTTTCAGCTTTAAATTTTGCAATTTCTTCTGCACTTGACATATCTGTATCAACGTGTTTTAATCCATATTTTGTATTAATATCTTTCCAAGTTCCAACCCAGTTTGCCCAGGCATCAGGCATCCCAACACTGTTTACTTCCCCCTCAGATTTTGCTGCTGCTGTTATTTCTTCTAAAGTCATAGGAGCTTTTACTGCTGTCTCCTGTTTTGTTTCTTCTTTATTTCCGCAGCCTGCAAATGCTCCTAAAATTAAAATTCCTAATAATACTTTTTTCATTTTTCCTCCTATATTCTCATAAATAATTTATTATAATTCTTTATACTCTGCTTTTCTTTTTTCAAATACACAAAATTTTTCAAAGCCTATTTCTTTTAATACATCTCTCGCTTTATCAAAATCTCTCATTATATCCAAAGCTCTGTGAGCATCTGAACCCATTGTTATTATTTTTCCTCCAAGCTCTTTATATCTTTTAAGAATTTTTCTGCATGGGTGAAAATCTCTCAAGCCGTATCTCAGTGCTGAAGTATTTATTTCAATTCCTATATTTTTTTCTATAAGTTTTGTAAGAATTTTATCAATAAGTTCTCTGTGCATTTCAAAATTTATTTTTTTGTAGTCATCATAAACTGATCTTCCATATCTGTTTATAAAATCCAAATGACCACACACACTTATTTCTGGAAATAAATCTATTGTATTTAAAACTTCCTCAAAATATATTCTGTGTGCTTCATCTTTTGAATACTTTTCAAAAAATTTTCTGTCTGCTACATCCATTCCTCTCACACAATGAAAAGATCCTATTATAAAATCTATATCTTCACAGTTGAAAATCTCATCATATTTATCTTTAAGCTGAGGCTGAAGACCAAGTTCTATTCCAATTTTTATTTTTATATTATTTTTATAAAAGTTTTTTAATTTTTTTAAAGTTTCAACATATGTTTTAAAATCCAGTTCAAAAATATTTACTTCACCGGGAAATTCCAAATCAAGATGATCTGTTATTGTAATTTCATCCATTCCAATTTCAATGGCTCTTTCTATTATATTTTCAAGCTTTTCCATTGAATCCCCTGAAAAATTGCTGTGTATATGTGAGTCTGCCTTATACATTTTCTACCTCCTTTTCATGTGAAAAGTATATAACGTTGAAGTTTAAAAAATATTTATATTTTGTAAAATCTCTGTATAAAAAAAGAGGACCTGTTAAAGTCCCCTGTATAAAAATTTTATTCTATTTTTTAAGTTTTTTTAAAACAAGCTTTATTCCTTCAATATCAACTACTTGAACTTTTTCACCGACCTCAAGAGAATCGCTGCTTTTTCCTGTCCAGTTTTTTCCATCAAGATAAATCTCATACAGCCCTTTGTCGTTTATGCTTTTTACCTCAACAACCGTTCCTCTTATTCTGTCCAGCTTATCTTTTCTCTTTTCTTTCCAAGATTTTGCAATTTTTCTTGTAAAAAAGAAAAGTATTCCAGAAAGAATTATAAAAATATAAAATTCATAAAGAAAATTTTTCACAAAAGGAGATACAAGCATTGTAACAACTGCTGCCATTCCAAACCACACAGACACAAGTCCCGGCACTGCTGCCTCAACTATAAAAAACAGCACTGCTGCCACAAGCCATATTAACATATCATCATCTCCCTTTATTTTTTATTTCATTTTATTTTTCAGCTGTTTCCTTTTCCTCTGTCTTTTCTTTTTCAAGCTCATTTATTTTTTTCTCAATTTTGTTTATTTTATTTGCCATTTCATTAATTCTTACTTCAATAGAATTTAATATCCAAAACTGAAAGTGATTTGATTTTTTTGTTTCATAAAGCATCCATATTATTTTCGTTATTCCAAGAAGAATAGCCAGATACATAGTAAGTTCAAGAGACATCTTTCTAAGAACTCCCCCCATAAATAAAAGGGCTATTATCATTCCGATTAAAAGACTGTTTACTCTTTTTACCTGAGTATTATTTTTTCCGCCTATTTTCCCGACAATCTGTCTTATTCTGTCTTTCTCTTTTTCAAACTCTTTTAACTCTTCAAGTAAGCTTTTTTCCTCTTTTTCTTTCATACATACCTGCCTTTTTTATTTTTTACATTCCCCAGTCTCTTGAAAATTTAAAATTATTTCCCATTCCTCTTTTTGAAACATTTGCAATAACAGGAAGTTTTCTTTTATACTGACTTAATTTTATTTTTCTTATAATTGCATTTACAACTTTTTCATCATATCCCATTTTAATAACTTCTTCCGGTGTAAATCTTTCATCAATTAAATAATATAAAACTTCATCAGCTGTCTGATAAGAAAATCCTAGTTCCTGTTCATCTGTCTGCCCTTCCCAAAGGTCAGCACTTGGTTTTTTATTTACAACTTCACCAGGCACTCCCATATATTCAGACAATGCCCACACTTGAGCTTTATATAAATCTCCTATTGGATTTATTGCTGCAGCTGAATCTCCAAATTGTGTGCTGTATCCAAGAAGAATTTCTGTTTTATTTGAAGTTCCAAGAACCATTGCTCCCTCTTTAGCTGAATTATCAAAAAGAACACACATTCTTGTTCTTGCCATATAATTTCCTTTTCTAAGGCTTGACATATCTTCATTCATTGCAAAATAAGCATCAGCCATTGGAGTAATTTCAACTTTTTTGCTGTTGATTCCAAGAGCTTTCACTACAAGTTCTGCATGTTCAACACTTTCTCTGCTTGAAGTTTTATAAGGCATCATTACTGTATAAACATTTTCCGGACCAAAAGCCTTTGCTGCAAGAAATGCCACAAGAGCTGAATCAATTCCTCCTGAAAGCCCTAAAATTACTTTTTTAAATCCAGTTTTATAAACTTCTTCTCTTAAAAAATTTACTAAAATTTCTTCTGTTGTTTTTAAATCTAATTTAAGTCCCTCTGCTGCACTATTTTTCATTTTTTGCCTCCTGAGACAATAATTCTCTGTCCAAACCAAATTTTCCAAGTTTTGCTGCTCTGTAATCTCTTAAAAGTGTAAGTGTTGCCTGATGAACATTAAGGTTTCCACCCTTTTGTATCATCTGCATTCTCTTTGCGATATTTTCTATAACGTTTCCTGTCACTCCTTCAAAATCTTCATCAAGAAGTTTGTATCTGCTTTTTAAGTTTTCTTTAAGACCATATTTCATCATCTTATCGATAAGCTTGCAGGCAACATCATCAATAGGAAGAATATCATCTTTTATTGCTCCTGAAATTGCAAGATTAAATCCAACTCTTTCATCTTCAAATTTAGGCCATAAAATCCCCGGAGTATCTAAAAGCTCCAATCCCTCTTTAATTCTTATCCATTGTTTTCCTCTTGTGTATCCCGGCATATTCCCTACACCGGCACTGTTTTTACCAACAATTCTGTTTATTAGTCTTGATTTTCCAACATTTGGTATCCCTGCAACCATAAGTCTTGTATTAACTTTTCTAAGACCTTTTTTCATCATTCTTTCTTTTTTTTCTGCAGCAACTTTATCTATTATAGAATAAAGTCTTCTCATATTAAATCCTGTTTCTGCACTAAGCTCAAGAACTTCATCAGCATCATTATGTTTTATAAAATAATCTCTCCACTGATTTATCTCTTCTTTTTCTACAAGGTCTGCTTTATTTATAACAATTATTCTCTTTTTATTTTTTGAGAAAGTTGCAATATCTGGGTTTCTGCTTGAAATAGGAATTCTTGCATCTACCACTTCCAAAACTATATCTATAAGGGGCATATTTTCTTTCATCATGTCTTTAGTTTTTTTCATATGTCCCGGATACCAGTTTATTTTTGTCATTGACATAAAATATTCCTCCTATTCCTCGTCTTCGTAGTCGTCCTCTTCCTCATAATCATCTTTAGCATATTTATTTACTTTTTCTTTTTTCTCTTCCTGCTCGTTTCCTCTTACGATTATAACAAACTCACCTTTTAAAGTCTGTTTTTCAAATTTTTCTATAAGTTCTGTTGTTGTTCCTCTTATAATTTCCTCATAAATTTTTGTGATTTCTCTTACAAGAACAATATTTTTTACTCCCATAAACTCTTCTATATCTTTTAAAGTTTTCACAACTCTGTGAGGAGATTCAAAAAACATTATTGTTCTTTTTTCATCTGCAAAAGATTTAAGAAGGGTCTGTCTTCCTTTTTTCTTTGGAAGAAAACCTTCAAAAATAAATCTTCTCATTGAAACACCGGCAACTGAAGCTGCTGCTGTCATTGCACTTACTCCCGGAATAGGAACTACTTTTATTCCCTCATTTAAAGCTGCATCTACAACTTCATATCCCGGGTCAGAAATACATGGTGTTCCTGCATCTGTTACAAGTGCCACATTTTTTCCCTCTTTTAAAAGATTTACTATATTTTCAACCTGGTGCTGTTTTGTATGCTCATCATATCTGTAAAGAGTATTTGTTATTTCCAGATGATTTAAAAGTTTTTTTGTAACTCTCGTATCTTCTGCAAATATATAATCAGCCTCTTTTAATATTCTCACAGCTCTTAAAGTAATATCTTCCAGATTTCCTATTGGTGTTGCTACTATATAAAGCATAAATTCCGCCTTTCTCTCTTATAATTATTTTTTACTATCTCTCTCTTTAAGCATTGAATCTATTGCAGCCTCTGCCTGCTGAAGCTGTTTATCCTGTCTCTTTGCAAGTTTTTCAGCTTCTTCTTTTCCAACTACATCATTAAGAATTCTTTTTTTGCTTTCAGCCTGCTCTTTTTCATCTATATTTGTAACAAGCCCGTCATAGAAAAGATAATCTTCATCTTCTTCTATAACTATATCAGGATTTATTCCTTTACCATGAATATTTTCTCCTTTTGGAGTGTAATATTTTGCTATTGTAAGTTTTATTCCATCTCCGTCTGGAAGCGGAAGAAGAACCTGCACGCTTCCTTTACCGAAACTTTTTTCTCCCACAAGAAGCCCTCTCTTATAATCTCTTACAGCTCCTGCAACTATTTCAGAAGCAGAGGCACTTCCTTCATTAATAAGAATAACAAGAGGGAAATCTCCGTAATATTTTCCTTCTCTCATATTTATAGTTTCTTTTCCGTCTTTTGTTCTCTCACTTACAATAACTCCCTCTTTAATGAACATTGAGCCAATTTTTATAGCTTGGTCTATTCTTCCTCCGGGATTGTTTCTAAGGTCAAAAATAAGTCCTCTCATTCCATCTGCCTGAAGTTTTTCCAGACTTTTTGCCACTTGGACATCAACGTCATCTCCAAATTGAGTAAGTTTTATATATCCGACTTTATTATTAAGCATTTTACTGCTTACATTTTCAAGTTTTATTGTTTCTCTTTTAAGAACAATATCCTTTGTTTTCTTTTCTGATTCTTTATAGATTTGGACTTTTACAGTTGTTCCGCTTTTTCCTTTTAAAAGTTTTGATGCTTCTTCAAGATCCATATTATAAGTTTGGTTTCCATCTATTGAAATAAGTTTGTCTTTAGGTCTTATTCCAGCTCTGAATGCAGGTGTTCCCTCTATAAGAAGTTCTACCATTACAGGCTCTCCTGAAGATTTTCTTATTATCATTCCAACTCCTGAATATTCACCTTTTATTTTTCCCTCAAGGTCTTCCATTCCCTCTTTTGAAAAATAATTTGAGTGAGGGTCATCAAGAGTTTCAATCATTCCTTTTACAGCTCCCTGCATAAGAATTGTCTTATCAAGTTTTTTATCTCCTACAAAGTTTTCCTGAATGATATCCATAATATCTGAAATCTCTTTCAGTTCTCTGACATTGCTCATAAATCCTGTTTTAACTTCTTTTTCTTTGGCTGACACATTTAAAGGCACAAGCATAATAAAAGCTGCTGCCATAAATTTCTTTAAATTTTTCATTATAATGCTCCCCCTAAGTTTTCACATAATTCAACAATGTTCTCAATATTTATATCTGCATTATCTTTCTTTTCCAAACCAAACAATGATATATATTCAGAATTTCCCTTTCCCCCTTTTATAGGAGAAAAATCTAATTTTTCTAAATACAATCCATGTTTTTCCGCTTCTTTTATAACTCTTTCAACTGCAAAAATCTGATTTTTTTTATCTCTTACTATTCCGCCCTTTGCAATCATATCTTTTTCAACTTCAAACTGCGGTTTTATAAGTGCCATAAGTTTTGTATCAGCTTTAAAAAATTTTTTCAAAGAATCAAAAACATTTGTTATTGATATAAAAGATACGTCCATAACTATAAAGTCTATCTCTGAATTATTAATTTCTTCCAGTGTCAAATCTCTTATATGTCTGTTTTCTATAGAAGTAACTCTTTCATCATTACGAAGTTTCCAATCAAGCTGATTTGTTCCTACATCTACAGCATAAACATGCTCCGCCCCAAAAGATAAAGCACAGTCTGTAAATCCTCCTGTTGAAGAGCCTACATCTAAAACTTTTTTACCGGCAAAATCAAGCCCGAAAACTTTTACAGCCTTTTCAAGTTTCAATCCTCCACGGCTTACATATTTAAAAGATTTTCCTTTTATTCTTATATTAAGCTCTTTGTCATCATCTATTTTTATCTGTGTTCCCGGTTTTTCTATTTTCATATCATTAACAAGAACTATTCCTGCCATGACAGCTCTTTTTGCTTTTTCAATATCTTCGAAAAAACCGTTCTGCACTAAAAGAACATCAATTCTTTCTTTCATTTTCTTCTCCTGCAGGTTCAAAAATTTCACTGTCAACAAGGTAATCTAAAAGCTGATTTGTAAGAATAAGTTTTTTGAACCCTTTTTTATCAACAGCAGCTATAAGTTTTGCTGTTTCTTTCACTCTCTTTGTAAAAAAATTATCCCCGATAGGAACTTTTCTTGTTTTTTTGTAATAATTTATAAGGTGTTTTGTATTTTTAAGTCTAAGCTCCATCTTGGCTCTTTTAAGTCTGTCTTTTATAACTCCTGTTGTGCACATAAATCTTTTGCTCACTTCAACAAGATTTTCTCCCATGCACAGTGCTTCTAAAATTTCATTTGCACCTATTGGATTTATTCTATGATATTTTGCTGAATACATATCAGCTCTGTGAACTATGTGGGCTTCTCTTGTGTTCGGAGCAATTTTTCCCCATCTTCCGTGATGGGATACAACAATGTGAGTAATATTTTTTCTTATGCTCTCTTTTATTTTTAATCCTGTCTGATTTTCAACTTCTGTTAAAAGAGAATCAGCTTCTTTCATAATATAATCAGGTTTTTTAAGCATCATTTGAGAATGAGACATTGTCTCAGAAGTTTTTCTTATACTTCCTTTGCTCAAATCGTGAATTATTACCCCGACTATTATTGCAAAAAAATCTATAAATCTTTTTGCTTCATCAAAATCGCTGTAATCTCTTCTTATTTCATCAATGGATACTTTAAGCACATCATATGTATGTGCACTTACTTTTACCCCTTGGTCATCATGATTTTCAAGTTCCCCAACCATGTCATTGTTCACAAGTACGTTTATAAACTCTAATGCTTTTTCATTAGCTTTCCCCATTAATTTTACCTTCTATTCTTTCCACTAATTTTAGTCCTCTTAATCCATACTCCTCAAGAAGTATTCCTCTTTTTCCATGAGGAACAGCTCCTGTTTCTATTCCGATTTTAATTATTTTCCTGTTTATTTTTGAACTGTTTATATAATCTACAATTTCGCTTCCAAAAGAATTTTCAAAATAACTTTCTTCCAGAACAATTATATTTTCATATTTTTCAAAATTTTTATTTATGTATTCTGTATCCATAGGCTTTATTGAAGCAGCACTCACTATTGTTCCAGAAATTCCTTTTTCTTTTAAAATCTCTTCCACATCTAAAATTTCTTTTAACATTGAGCCTGTTCCTATATAAAGATTTTTTTCACCTTTTCTTATCTCTCTCCATTTTCCAAGAACAAAAGGCTTATCTCCCTCTATATCAAAACCGTTCTCTTTAGAATATCTTATTCCTATTGGAGAGTTATAATTTTGTGAAAATTCAAGCACTTCTTCCAATTCCTTTTTAGTTGTCGGAGCAATAATTGTAAAGTTTGGTATTGAAAGCATAAAAGGCACATCATATATTCCGTGGTGTGTCTTTCCGTCTTCACCCACAATTCCTGCTCTGTCTATCATAAATCTCACAGGAAGATTCTGCAGAGAGACATCATGTATAAGCTGCCCCACTCCTCTTGAAAGAAATGTAGAATAAACTGCATAATAAGGTTTTTTCCCAGAAATTGCAAGACCTGCTGCAAAAGTTACTCCATGCCCTTCTGCAATTCCCACATCAATACTTCTTTCAGGATATTTTTCAAAAAATTCTTTAAGACCTGTTCCCTTTACCATTCCAGCTGATATTGCATAAATATCTTTATCTGTTTCAGCCATGGAAACAAGTTTTTCTCCAAAAATATCAGAATATGTTTTCTGCCCTTCCACCTTAAATGGATTGTATGGGCTGACACCATGAAATTTTTCTTTATTTTCTTCAGCAGGCTTATACCCCTTTCCTTTTTTTGTTCTCACATGTATAAAAACAGGGCCTTCAGTTTCCTTTGCTTTTTCAAAAATATTTAAGAGTTCTTCCATATTATGTCCGTCTACAACTCCAAAATATTTAAAACCTAAATTTTCAGAAATACTCATTGGAAGAAAGAAATTTTTTATAGAGTGTTCTGCACGTCCTAAAGTATTTTTTACTTTTCTTCCAAATTTTCCCCTGTCAATTATATTTTTTACGTCTTTCTTTACATTCATGTACATTCTGCTGGAAATCATTCTGCTGAAAAAATTTGAAAGAGAACCTACACTCTTTCCTATAGACATATCATTATCATTTAAAACGACTATCATATTTTTCAAATTTCCCATGTTATTAAGAGCTTCCAGTGAATGACCGTTTGCTATTGAGGCATCTCCCACTACAACTATTACTCTTACCTCTGGTTCTGCATAAGCTATTCCGCAGCCGGCAGATAATGCACTTCCTGCATGTCCGCTTATAAAATAGTCTTCACTGCTTTCTTTTGGATCTAAAAACGGACCAAGCCCTTTGTAAGTTCTTAAAGTTGAAAAATTTTCCTCACGTCCTGTAAGAATTTTATAAACATAGGCCTGGTGTCCTACATCAAATAAAATTCTATTTTTTTCATTGTCATTAAAAACTTTTTTAAGAGCAACAGTAAGTTCTACAACACCAAGATTAGAGGCAAGGTGTCCTCCGTTTTTTAAAACCACATCTATAATTTTTTCTCTTATGTCACTACATAGCTTATTTAAGTTTTCCAGTGTCATATTATCCAAATTCATTGTTCTTTCCGCCTTTTGCTATGAAATTAAATAGTCTTTAAAAATAAAAGCTACTATAACCCCTAATATCATACCCGCAAAAACTTCCAGCTGTGTGTGTCCCAACAGCTCTTTTAATTTTTCATCATGGAACATCTCACCGATTTTATCAGAAAGTTTATCCATCATTCTGTTTAAAACTCCAGCCTGTTTCCCAGCTGCACGTCTTATTCCCATTGCATCATACATTACAATAACAGCAAGAATTACAGACACAGCAAAATAACCGCTCTCTTTCCCGTAAATTATTCCTGTACATGCAGCAAGACATGATACAGTTGAAGAGTGAGAGCTGGGCATTCCCCCTGTTTCGTAAAATCTTTTTATATTGAATTTTTTCTCAACAAAAATACTTGTCAGAACTTTATAAAACTGGGCAATAAACCAGGCAATAAATACTACGTCTAAAATTTTATTTCCCAAAATAATTCCCGCTTCATTCATAATTTTTGCCTTCTTTATTTTTTATTATTTTATAGCATCTACTTCTAAAGAAATTTTTGGTTTTTCTGTATTTGGTTTATAAAGAATTATTGTTTTTCCTATAATTCCAACAACTTCACAACCTGTTTTTTCTTCTATTTTTTTAGCAACTTCTGCTTTTTCTTCTTTTGAGTTTTGAAGGATTTTAACTTTTATAAGTTCTCTTGACTCAATTACTTCTAATATACTTTGAGCCTGATTATCTGTAAATCCGTCCTTTCCTAATCTTACCATAGGTTCTAAATCATGTGCTGCTTTTCTTAAAAATTCTCTTTGTCTGCTGTTCATTTTTTCTCCTCTTTTTCTTCTATTTATAATATTCCAATTTTTTACTTCTTACTAAACTTCCATCACTATTGGAAGAATTACAGGATTTCTCTTAGTTTTGTTATACACAAATTTTGCCACAGCCTCTTTTGTAAGATTTTTTATAGGCTGCCAGTCTTTTATTTTTGTATCCTCAAGTTTTGCAAGTTTTTCATTTATATGTTCAACTGTTCCTTGAATTAATTCATCAGAATCTTTTGAATATGTAAATCCTCTTGTAACTATTTCCGGTCCGGCAATTATTTTACCAGTTTCTTTATTTAAAGTAAATACTACAATTATTACTCCGTCCTGTGAAAGCTGCTGTCTGTCTCTTAAAACTGTCTGTCCTATATCTCCCACACCAAGTCCGTCTATAAATGTTGCTCCTGCACTTACTTTTCCTTTTATTTTTACTCCGCTTTTTGTAATCTCTATTTTGCTTCCGTTAAGACCAAGAAGTGTATTTGCTTTTGGAACTCCTGTAGCTATTGCTGTTTCTATATGTGCCTTAAGCATTTTATATTCACCATGGACAGGCATAAAATATTTCGGCTTAATAAGATTCAGCATAAGCTCCTGTTCTTTTTTGCTGGCATGTCCTGATACATGAATTCCTGCAACTTTTTTAAATATAACTTCTGCATCATATTTTAAAAGATTGTTTATATTTTTTGAAACTGCTTTTTCATTTCCCGGAATTGGAGTTGCTGAAATAATTACAGTGTCACCCTCTTTAATCTTTGTGTGCTTATGTATATTTTGAGCAATTCTTGAAAGAGATGCCATAGGCTCTCCCTGTGTTCCTGTGCATAAAATTACAACTTTATTATCTTTTTCATTTTCCACATCTGAAAGAGCTATCATTGTATCTTTTTTAATTTTTAAATATCCCATTTTCTGAGCAACTTCAAAAACTTTCACAAGGCTTCTTCCATCTATTGCAATTTTTCTGCCATATGATTCTGCTATTGTTACAATCTGCTGAAGTCTGTGAATATGTGAAGCAAAAGCTGCTACAATTATTCTTCCTTTTGCTTTTGCAAACTCAAGCTGAAATGCTGCTCCTACTGTTCTTTCTGACGGAGTATATCCTTCTACTTCAGAGTTTGTTGAATCTGCAAGAAGAAGGTCAACACCTTTTTCTCCAATCTGACCAAGTCTTGCAAGGTCAGTTCCAAGTCCGTCAACAGGAGTTAAATCTATTTTAAAGTCTCCTGTGAAAAGAGCTGTTCCTGCAGGAGTTGTTACAAGCACTGCATAAGAATCTGCTATTGAGTGTGTCACTCTTATAAACTCAACATTAAAATATTTCCCGACTTTTACTTTTGAACGGTTTTTTACCTCTCTCATTTTTGGAAGATCTCTCATTTTTAAATTTTCAAATTTTCCTTCAATAAGAGCAAGAGTAAGTTTTCCTGAAAATATTGATACCTCTTTATCTATTTTTTGATAAAGATATGGTATTGAACCTATGTGGTCTTCATGTCCGTGAGTGACAAAAAGTCCTTTTATTTTATTTTTATTATTTTCCACATAAGAAAAATCAGGAATAACCAAATCTATTCCAAGAAGCCCCTCTCCTGGAAATCCAACTCCGCAGTCAATTATTATTATCTCGTCTCTGTATTGAACAAGATTCATATTTTTTCCTACTTCATCAAGTCCTCCAAGAGGGATTACATACATTTTTTCTTCTTTAGATTCTTTTGTTTCTTTTATTTCTTTAACATCTTTTATATTTTTTATCTGACTTTGTTCAGAAAGCTGCTGAACTTTTTCTCTGCTTTCTGAATTTTTTGTTTTTCTTATTTTCTGTTGTCTTTTTACTGTTTTTTCTTTTTCCATTTTGCTCCCTGCTTCGTAAATTTATTTTTTTCCATATAGGGACAAATACTCATCAATAAACGCTTTAGCCACACTTCCGGCAACTGCTCCTCCGCTTCCTGCTCCTTGAAGAAGCACCACGAAAACTATTTCAGGATTATCAGCCGGAAAATATCCGGCAACCCAGGCATGGGTTTCTTTAAACTGCGAATTCTGTGCCGATCCGCTTTTTGCAGCTATTTTTAAACCTTCGGTTCTCAGTATTTTTCCCGTTCCGTTTTTCTCTTCCACAACACCTATCATTGCATCTTTCATCATTTTGTAATATGAAGAAGGATATTTTACCTCTATACTTTTTACTTTTTCAGTTTCTTCTTTAATTTCACCATTGCTTATATAATCAACAAGCCTCGGTCTGTAAGCATATCCTCCGTTAGCTAAAACAGAATAAGCCTGTGCCACTTGAAGAGGTGTTGCTGTCATATATCCCTGCCCGATTGCAAAGATAATCGTATCTCCTGTATACCAGCCTTCTTTAAATCTTTTTTTCTTCCATTCAGGAGAAGGAACAAGTCCGCTTTTTTCTCCGGGAATATCTATCCCTGTCTGTTTTCCAAATCCAAAATTTTTAACATTTTTTGTAATTACAGCTGAGCCGTATTCATGAGCTGCTCTGTAAAAATATACATTGGCAGATTCAATTATCGCTTTTCTTAAATCAACATAACCGTGTCCTGTTCTCTTCCAAGATCTCCACTGCCATTCACCTATTCTATATGCTCCGTCATCATAAAATTTTTCTTTTGGGTTAAGCCCGGCTTCTAAAAATGAAAAAGCTACAAAAGGCTTGAATACAGATCCCGGCGGATATTCTCCGGAAATTGATTTATTAGTAAGAGGTTTTCTTTTATCGTAAAGGATTTCGTTCCACAAATCAGAAGGGATTGTAGAACTAAATGTATTAAGAGGATAAGTAGGATAACTTACCATAGTAATAACTTTTCCATCTTTTGGATTTACAGCAATCATGCTTCCTACAAGATTTCTCTCTTTAAAAACATTTTCTACATATCTCTGCAGCCTCATATCTATTGTCAGGTGAACATCTTTTCCTTTAACAGATGGTTTGTTTTTTATAACTTTCTGTACGATAGACCTTGCATTTACTTCAAAATATTCAAATCCTTTTTCTCCACGAAGAACCTTGTCATATTCTTTTTCAATTCCCTCTTTACCGATTACATCTCTGTCATCATATCCTTCATCTTTTAAAGTTTCATATTCTTTGTTAGAAATCTTTTTTACATATCCTATTACATGGGAAGCCGTTTCATCTTCGATATATTTTCTTTTAAAATATGTTTCCACACTAAGATAAGGAAATTCGTTTTTTCTTTCAAGAATTTTATGAGCTGTCTCTTCTTCCAAATCTTCCATTATAGTATTTTCTCTTGTATACATGGAAATTTCCCCATATTTTATTCTTTTTTCAATATACTCTTGGCTTCTCCCTGTGATTTCACTCAGTTCTTTCAGGATTTTTTCATCATATTTTCTTTCATTAAGATAATTAAGTCTGTAACCTATTTTGTTTGTGGCTACAATCTCGCCGTTTACATCAACAATATTTCCTCTCAGTGCATCAACTCTTACAAATTTTACACGGTTGTTTTCAGCTTTATATTTATATTCTTCCCCTTTATAAATTTGAAGATATCCCATTCTTACAACAAGAAGAAAAAATACGCCGATTATCCCGATTTTTACAAAAAAACATCTGTCAGAGTTCGTTTCTCCAAGCCTTACGTTTTTTACTCTCCTGCTTTTTAAATCTTTCATTCTCATTGTTTCACTGCACCTGCTTTTGTTTTCTTATAAAATTTCATAAAAAGCAGATTAAATAAATTGTAGAAGACAAAAGGAATAAAGATTCCAATATAATCAAGCCCTTTTTCAAAGACAACTGCCCACAAAATCTGCTCTGCAAGAGAAAATATAACCACATTCATATAAGTATATTTCAGATATTTTAATATCTGATAAAATATTATATAAAACAAAGCAAAGAAAAAAAGTATTTCAATAACTTTATCTGTCTGAAGTGCATACAAAATACCCATAACAGCTGTAAGCACTATTGATTTTTTTGTCTGAAGATTGGTCAGATATAATAAATAGGGCATAATAAATATTCCGTTTGATATTTGTATGGAAATACTTCCCACTATAAAAATTAAAATCAAGTAAATTATATCCAACATTTCTTTTTCCTCTGCTCATTGTTTAAAAGTTTTATTACTCAACCACTACCATAATTTTATTATTAAGGTCATCTTTTTCCACAAATTTGTCAATTCCAAGTTTCTTACCAATTTTATATGCAATATAATAATCTTCCTTATTATAATTTATAAGAGTATCAGTACCTTTTACAGTTTCTTTTTTCTGTGTTACATTATTATATCCGTCTTTTCTTAAATTATCAGTATAAAGTCCTGCTGTTGCACTGTCTCCTACAACTTCAACATTAAATATTTTTCCCTCTTCTTTTCCAAGAACAAAAACTACATTTGCTAAAGTTGGAATTGTTGCATCTTCTTTTATTTTAAAATATTTTTCACCAATAATCATTACAAGTTCTTCAACTTTTTCTTTCGGCAGGTCATTTATTATTACATAACTCTGCTCACCGTTTGTTTCATAGTTTGCAGCATTAAATTTTACACCAAGTTCTTTGTGAAGTTTTTCACCTGTTCTTCTTGCATGCCCTGCTCTTCCGTTGGCATTTAATATATCAACTATTATATTTTCATTGGCTATATTTTTTACATTTTTTTCTCTTAAAAGGTCGTTAAACATTGATTCCATGTTTGATGTTAAAATATGTCTTCTGTCATTTATCATAACTTCAGGAATATTTCTTGCATTTTTTACATTTATATCAACTTCACCATATTTTATAACTTTAAATTTTTCAACTTTTTCAGGAAGAACCCCGTTTACTCTGTTTAAAACTTCTTCATAATTTTTTACTTTTATTAAATCTCTAAAACTTATATCCTTATCAACCTGAATATCAAAAGGAATTTTTATTGCAAGTTTATCTTCATAAACTACAAATATATTATCCTTTCCAATTATCATATATCTGTCCCACTCTTTTATATCTTTATTCCCGCTGATAAGATTGTAAATCAAAGTTCCTATAAGCACAACTAAAACGACAAAGCCTCCAAGTACATATTTTACTCTTGGGTTTGATGACTTATTTCTGTTCAACTTCACCTTTCAACAACTCCTTTTCAAGTCCAGTGATTTTTACTTTCACTTCATCATTTGTATTTAAAACTAAATTATTTTTATCTGAAATTTTTACTCTCAGATAATTTTCACTGTATCCGTAATACCAGTTTCCTTTTTTTTCTTCAACCAAAACATTTAAAGTTTTTCCAATATATTTTTCTCTTACTTTTATACCGCTTTCTTTTTCTGACTGCTCAAGGTCTCCGGCTCTTCTTTTCTTTTCAGCAGGAGCCACTTTATTTGGAAGCGTTGCTGCCAGAGTATTTTCTCTTTCAGAATAAGGAAAAACATGAAGAGTTGAAAATCCTATTTTCTGTATAAGTTTTTTACTGTCCTCATACATTTTTTCTGTTTCTCCGGGAAATCCTACAATAACATCAGCAGTATATTCTATATTTTCAACATTTTCTCTAAGTTTTGAAAGTCTTTCAACAATTAAATCTGTTCCGTATTTTCTTCTCATTCCCTTAAGAACTTCATCACTGCACGACTGAAGAGAAATGTGAAGATGAGGCATTATTTTTTTATTCTCTTTCATTATATTTATAAATCTGTCGCTTATCTTATCAAGATACATAGAACCTATTCTTATTCTTGTTATTCCTTCTACTTTTACAATCTCTTCAAGGAGGTCTTCAAAACTTATTTTTTCTTCAAAATCTTCTCCGTATGCTCCAAGATTTATTCCTATAAGAATAATTTCTTTAAATCCCTCTTCAGAAAGTTTTTCCGCTTCTTCAATTATATTTTCAAGTTTTCTTGATCTGCTCTTTCCACGTCCAAAAGGAATTTTGCAGTATGAACAGAAATTATTGCACCCGTCTTGAATTTTTATATATGCTCTCGACATCTCTCTAAATGTTGAAAATTCAAATTCTTCATATTTATCTTCTTTGAAAATATCATTAAGCACAAGATGAGAGGAAGAAGATTTCCCCTCTAAATTTTCTATCAAATCAACAACTTCTGTTTTGTTGCTGTTTCCTACAACATAATCAACTTCATCTATTTCAAGAAGTTCTTTTCCATTTGTCTGAGCATAACACCCTGTGACAATAACTTTTCCATTTTCATTGGCTTTTTTAGCTCTTCTTAAAATATTTCTTGTTTTTCTGTCTGCAACTGATGTAACTGTACATGAATTTACAACATAAAAATCTGCACTTTCTTCAAAAGGCACTTCTTCATATCCAAGTTTTATCAGTTTATTTTTCAGGCTTTCAGTTTCATATTGATTTACTTTGCAGCCTAAAGTATAAAACGCTACTTTTTTATTGAAACTCATTTATTAATATTCCTCCTACTACGATAGAAGCTGTCTCTGCTCTCAATATATTTTTCCCCAATGTAACAATTCTTACATTTTCCATTGATTTCAGATACTCTATCTCGCTTATGTCAAAGCCCCCTTCAGCCCCTATTAAGTATAGAACTTTCTTAGGCACAGTCTCTAATCCTCTCAAAAGATTTTTTAAACTGTACTCTTCCTCACATTCATAAGGAACAATTACCAAATCATACTGTGAATAATCCACATCTTTTAATTTTTTTATATTTTCTATTTCAAGAAGTCTTACTCTCTGGCACTGTTTTGTTGCCTCTTTTACAATTACATCCCACTTATCTTTTTTTTCAGAAAGTTTTACTATTGTTCTTTTTGTTTCAAGAGGAATTATTTTATCAATACCTATCTCTGTAAGTTTTTGAATTGCAAGCTCCATCTTATCATTTTTTATAATGCTGAGCCCGGCTGTCACCTCAGTATTTTTTACTGATTCATCTTTTCTTATTTCAAGAATTTCAAGAGTGATTTCTTTTTTTTCAACAGCAAGGACTTTACATATGTATTCATTTTCCCCGTCAACAGCTCTTACTGTTTCTCCCTCTTTCACTCTGAAAGAATTTTTAAGATGGTTTACATCGCTTTTATCATCTATTATAATTTTATCAAGATGAATATTTTTACTCTCTATTATAACACTTATCACAATAAACTCCTATATCATATCTCTGTTTTTTATAAGCTCTGCAAGAGTTGTACTTTTTAAAATTTCTTTCATTGCACTGTCAAGTTTTCTCCAGATACAGCTGTTATTGCAGCTGTCCTCTGTACAATCTTTTGTTTCTTTTACATTTTCATTGCAGTTTATAACTTTTGTGTCATCATCAAGAATTTTATAAAGTTTGTAAAGAGTAACTTTTTCAGGCTCGCCCATAAGTCTGTATCCCCCGTTTGGTCCTCTTTTTCCCTCAATAATATTTTCATTTTTTAATTTGTAAAGTATTTGTTCAAGATATTGAACTGATATGTCTTCTTTTTCAGAAATCTCTTTTATTCTCACAAGTCTTCCCTTAGAGCTTTCTTCTGCTATATAAACAAGTGCTTTCAATCCATATCTTACTTTTGTGCTTATTTTCATATCTTACTCCTTAATTTCAAAATGTTCCTTCGCTTTATTGGTTACCATTCTCCCTCTTGGAGTTCTTTTTATATATCCCGTTTTAACCAAATAAGGTTCATAAACTTCTTCTATTGTTCTTTTATCTTCTCCCAAAAGAAGTGATAAAGTTTCTATTCCAACAGGTCCTCCTCCGTAATTTTTCATTATGGAGAAAATTATATTTCTGTCAAGCTCGTCAAGACCTTCATCATCAACTCCTAAAAGTCTTAAAGCCTCTCCTGCTATTCTTTTTGTAATTATTCCGTTTCCTTTTATTTCAGAATAATCTCTTACTCTTTTTAAAAAACGGTTGGCTATTCTCGGAGTTCCTCTGCTTCTTCTTGCAATTTCCACAGCACCCTCTTTTTCAATTTCAACTCCTAAAACTTTTGCTCCTCTTACAAGAATCTGAACCAATTCTTCTTCTGTGTAATATTCCATTCTGTGGCTTACACCAAATCTGTCTCTTAAGGGAGAACTTAAAAGCCCCGCTCTTGTTGTTGCTCCTATAAGTGTAAAGTGAGGAAGTTCTATTCTTATTGACCTTGCAGCTGGACCTTTTCCAATTATTATATCAAGTTCCCCGTCTTCCATTGCAGGATAAAGAATTTCTTCAACAGAAGTATTAAGCCTGTGTATCTCATCTATAAAAAGAATATCATTTTCTTCAAGAGAAGTTAAAATTGCAGCTAAATCTCCCGCTTTATCAAGAACAGGACCTGATGTAATTTTTAAATTTACATTCATTTCATTTGCAATTACTCCTGCAAGAGTTGTTTTTCCAAGCCCTGGAGGCCCGTATAAAAGAGTGTGGTCAATACAGCCCCCTCTTCTTTTTGCAGCTTCTATAAATATCCCCATTTTTTCTTTTAAATTTGTCTGACCAATATATTCTGAAAATCTTTTCGGTCTTAAACTTTTTTGTGAGTCTATTTCATTTGCAAGCTCTTTATCTGTAACTATTCTGTCCATTAAAAATATCTGCTCCTTTAAATAAATGTCACAACGGCAAACTGAACAAGACCGATTATTCCTCCCAAAACTGCTCCTATATATTCAATATGTTTAAGTTCTTTTTTGGCAAGAGTTATTATAATCTCTTCTATTTTTTCCAGTGAAAAACCGTTTACCTTTTCAACAATTATACTTTTTATATCAACTTTATTTTCAAGATATTCTGCAAAAACATTTATCATCTCTTCTTTGTGGTCTAAAATGCTCTGCTTTATAATATGTTTTATTTTTTCAAGCATAGAGTCGCTCAAAAAAAATGCTGCCATCGGAAAATTTTTCACAATCTCCTCTTTCAGCCTTGACTCGAGTATTCTGTCTACAATTAAACCAATATTTTCTTCTATATCTTCCGGTGATATTTTTGAAATTATATCTTTTACAGATACAAGCTCATTGTTTACAACTTCTGCAATGCTGTTTCCTATTTCATTTCTTCTTTTTGGAAGTAATCCCTGTATCTTAAAAAATATTAAATTAACTTCTTTGTATGGTCTGAAAAGCATTTTTATAGCAATAAAATTTGTTATCCACCCAATCATTGCTCCTATAAAAACCAGTAAAAAACATTTAAGTATCATTTTTCAATATTCTCCCATTATATTCTTTATCTATTTTATAAATTATTATATCATTTAACAATGTTTTTTTAAAGTTTTTTATTGGTTTTTGAATTCCTCCGCCGTTTATTTTTATTTCATTTTTATTCACGAAAACGAAAAAATTTTTTAAATAATTTAAATTTTTATACACAAAAAAAAGACCCGAAAGTCTCTCTGAAAAATTTTTATACAAATTTTATTTCCAATTTTTTTTCTAATGACTCTGCAAGCCTTTTTAGAAAATTTTCTTCAGCATAAAATAAATATTGCCCAGATAGAAAAATTTTTTAAGTGAGGGCTAAGGTTGCCAGCCTTAAAAACCTCGTGGTTTGTTTTTACATAACTCCAAATAATTTTTTAATGATTAATTCAATAAAAGTTATTTTCATAACAATTATTAAAATTAAAATTATTATAATTATTATCAGAATTACGCCGTTTTTAAAGATATTCATTAGTTAAGACTTTCCAAGAAGTTTCAACGGCAAACCGAGTGCTAAATAGCAAATTTATTATACCATTTTTTATAAAAAACAAAAAATAAAAAAAGGCTATTGGCGAGATAACCTTTTTTTATTCTTGAAATCGTCTTCGAATATCTTTAACTTTTTTTATTGAAAGTTCTTTCTATACAATTTTTAAGTATTTTTATTATATCTCATTTTATTTTATTTTTCAATATTTTTTATCTATGAAAATAAGGCACAAAAAAGAGAGACCCGAAAGTCTCTCTAAAAATTTTTATTATTTTTTTAATCTGCTAGATTAAACTAGAATGTATAAGTCCATCCGATGCAGAATTCTCCATAATATTTGTTATCATCTACACCAGCTTCTTTATCCGTTCCATCTTTTGCATCAAATTCTTTCATATCATATTGATAGTATCCATCTATTGATAGATTTTCTGTTAAAGCATAAGATCCTGATAAGTATAATATGTGAGTATTAGAATTTTCTTCTTTATAAGCTCCCTCATATTTTGGTGCATCTTTATCATATTCTACATCTGTATCAAATTGCCATCTATATTCTAATCCAAGAGATAATTTTTCTCCAGTATATAATGGAGCTCCTACTCTTAATTGTTGTCTATATTTGTGTTCAAATCCATTTTCTTTAGTATTTACAGACCAAGTATCTGCTTCAACATAATATCCAACAGTAACTGGTCCAACTGTTACAGCTACTGGAATAGCTTCTACATAGTAAGCATCTTCATGATCGCCTGCTCCATTGTTTGATTGATATGCAACATCGATATTTCCTGAGAACATTCCATAATTATATTTAGTTCTTAAATAGTATCTATCAAATTCATTTTGTCCTCTATATCTTAGACCAAATGCTAAATTATCATTTACTTGTTTCCAAGCATCTAATTGTAATCTGTGTCCACTAGAATGAATTCCATCATCTGTATCCATTGACCAAGTTTTTCTTGCAAATAAATCAAATGTCCAATCTCCATATGCTAATCCAACAGAGTTTCCAAAGTGAACTGCTTCTCCAATATCTGCTGAAGATCCTGAGTCATTATCTACTTCTAAAGATTGTCCAACATATGTAACTGTTAATGCAGGTGCTGCTGCAACTGGTGCTGCTTCTTCAACAACTACAACTTCTTCCACTGCAGGTACAACTTCTTTTGCATAAGCAACTGAAGATACAAGAGATAATGCTCCTAATAAAAGTGCTAATTTTTTCATAATAAAATCCTCCCTCAAAAATTTTTCTCAGGAAAGCTTTCTCAAAAATATTATTAAAAGTAATAAGAAAAATAATATTCAACTTCCCTCAGATAGCCTTATTCTAAACCTCTGAGCTACTCAGAGGTCAAGGATTTTACCATAATTTTTAAAATAATTATTTCATCTTCCTCTTCAGCTGTTCTGTCAAAAATAGAAACATTTTCTATAAACATATCTCCTTCTGTTTTATATCCGTTCTCTTTTATTTTTTCAAAAAACTTTTCAAAAACATTGTTTCCAAATTTTTCAGCCTTTATATAAAAAACAGCATAATTTCCTTTTTTAAAAATGTACTTATTCTGACACAGTTCAACATCATTTTTCAAAAAAAATTTTGAATAATTATAATCGAAATTCAAATAATTTTTTTGAGAAATTATATAACCGAAAAAATATTTTTTTAAAATATTTCTACTGCAGTTATATTTTTTTAATTCTCTGATTATATGTTTCTCTGTATTTTTTTCTTTTTCTCCTCTACCTAAATCAAAAACTGTATATTTTTCTTCAGAAAAATTTTGAATGTCAAAAATCCCCTCTTCTCTCCTTTTCCCTGCCGAAAAAAAATTATTTTCATACTCCATATATCTTTTGTAGCTCTCAAGAATTTTTCTGTTTCTTTCAATATTCTCTATCTCTTTTTTATACTCCTCTTCTTTTTGTTCTATCATATCAAAAATCATATTATAATCATGGTTTGAAACATAATTTTTTATTTTTTTCACTTTTTCAATGGAAAATCCTATTTTTCTCAGACTTAAAATTTCCCTCAGAGAATTAATCTGACTTTTATAATAATATCTGTAATTGTTGTCACTTCTTATTGAACTGATAAGCCCTTTACGGTCATAATGAAGAATTGTATTTTTATTGACCCCTAATATTTCAGCAATTTCTCCCACTGTCAAAAGTTCATTTCTGTTTTCTTTCATAATTTTTATGTATACAAATGAAAATATTTATATACTTCCTCCTTAATGATAAAATTTCTATATAAAGGAAAAGACTCTATACAGGTGAGAAGTCTGATAGAGTCTTTTGAGAAAATCTTATATTAAAGTTAGCATTTTAATATATTTTCATTCTAAACCTCTGAGTTGCTCAGAGGTCAATAACTTTTTGTATTTAGAACGTAATATTTAATTTTTTCATAAAAAAAAGCGGCTATTTTTTTACCGCTTCTTGTATAATTATTATATATTTTTTTCTTTGTCTTCTTTTTGGTAATCAATTTCTTTTAAAAACCATTTTTTTGCTTTAAGAATTACAACCAAAAGAACAAAGTAGTGAACAAATTTAAATTTTTCAAATGTTTTTCCAAAAAGTCTTTCACAAAGAAAAACAAGTACAAGCCACACTAAAAATATTATTACCAAAAGTCCTACAAATTTAAACCATGTTTTCCAAAAATTATTTTTTTCCATTTTTTCTCCATATATTAATTTTTTATTTATAATTTTAAATTTTAACACCTATAGATGATTTGAAAAAATCATAAGCATAAGAGAAGCATACACTGTAAAAACAGCTCCTGCCACAGTGATTATCATATTTTCAAATTTATAAGCAAGTATTACAGCAGCAGCCGTTCCAAATATTGAAATATAAATAAACGGCACAGAACCAAGCACATCAGGAAATATTAAAGCCCCCAATGCTGAATAAGGGATACATTTTAAAAACAGCATCATTCTTTTTGAAAGATTTATTTTTGAAAAAATATAAAAAGGAAGAAGTCTCGGCAGATAAGTTACAACTGTCATTCCTGCTATTATATAAAGTATATTTACATTAAATTTCATCTTTATTTTCCTCCTCTTTTAAGTCTTCTGATTTCTCAAGTAAAAAACTTCCTGCAAAAGATGTAACAATTATTGCAATTATTATGCTCCACCCTTTAGGAAGGAAAGTTATCATTTTTGCCAGTGCATTAATTATTCCTGATAAAATTACAATGCAGGCAACATATTTTGATTTTTTCATCTGAGGAACAATCATTGCTATGAAAAGAGCATAAAGAGCTATCCCCATACTCATACTCATAATCTCAGGAAGAAATTCTCCAAAAATATATCCTAACACACCAAATCCATACCACGACATATGAGTTATAAATTCAATTGTCAAAATATATTCAGCTTTTATTTTTCCCTCAGTAAGAGATACTATGGAAAAAGTTTCATCTGTCATACCATAAGCAATTACAGGAATAAATTTTTTACAATTTTCATCTATTTTTTTACTTACAGCAGAACTCATAAGAAAATGTCTTAAGTTTACTAAAAAAGTTGTAAGAATAATACTTACAGGTCCTACACCGAGCATAATTAAATTTACTCCCATGAACTGGCTTGCACCTGCATAAACAAAAAATGAAAATGCAAATGTTTCAAAAAGAGAAAATCCTCCGGATTTACAAATAAGACCAAAGGCAACTGCCACAGGGGCATATCCTATTACAACAGGAAATCCCATTTTAAAACCTTTTTTTACTTCAGAAATATTCATAAAGTCTCCCCCCTTGTTTACCAAAAATAATAATTAATTATATCATATATTCCGTGCAAAATAAAAGAGAGATGATAACTCATCTCTCTTTCATAGGGACTACATATTTTAAACTTTAGGGTAGGGTTATATTTATGATTTCTCATTCATCATGGTTTAATTATAGATGATGATTGTGTCATAAATATGTCAAATAAAAAAATTTTTTAATAAATTCCCTGTGCAAGCATTGCATCAGCAACTTTTTTAAATCCTGCAATATTTGCCCCAGCTGCAAGAGTTGTATTATATTCTATACTCATTGCTTTTGCTTTTGCATAAATTCCTTTCATTATCTGATGAAGTTTTGCATCAACCTCTTCTGCTGTCCATTGATATCTCATGCTGTTTTGGCTCATTTCAAGAGCAGATACTGCAACTCCTCCGGCATTTGCTGCTTTTCCCGGAGCATGAGGAATTTTATTTGCATCAAAAAGTTCTATTGCTTCTGGAGTACATGGCATATTTGCAGCTTCACATACAACTTTTACTCCATTTGCTAAAATTTGTTTTGCATCTTCTAAATTTAATTCATTTTGAATTGCACATGGAATAACTATGTCAACTTTTTGCTCCCAAGGTTTTCTTCCTTCTATATATTTAATTCCAAATTTTTCAGCATAATCTTTTAGTGTAAGTTCTGTGTGAGCTCTTAGATACAGCATATATTCAACCTGCTCTTTTGAAAGTCCCTCAGGAACATAAACATATCCGTCTTTTTCAGAAATAGTTACAACTTTTCCTCCAAGCTCAGTAACTTTTTTACATACTCCCCATGCAACATTTCCATATCCAGAAACTGCAACAGTTTTTCCTACAATACTTTCTCCCATATCATTTAATATTTCCTGAACAAAATATGTAACTCCATATCCTGTTGCTTCTGGTCTTATTAAACTTCCACCGAAATTTATATTTTTTCCTGTAAGAACTCCATTTTCAAAAGCTCCTTTTATTCTTCTGTAATGACCATATAAATATCCTATTTCTTTTCCTGTTACTCCAATATCTCCTGCAGGAACGTCAACATCAGGCCCAATATGACGATAAAGTTCTGTCATAAAACTTTCACAGAATCTTCTTATTTCATTGTCAGATTTTCCGATTGGGTTGAAGTCGCTTCCGCCTTTTCCTCCTCCGATTGGAAGACCTGTTAATGAGTTTTTAAAAGTTTGTTCAAAAGCAAGGAATTTCATTGTTCCAATTTTTACTGCAGGGTGAAATCTAAGTCCTCCTTTGTATGGACCGATTGCTCCGTTAAATTGTACTCTGAATCCTCTGTTTACCTGCACATTTCCGTTATCATCTTCCCAAGGAACTCTGAAAACTATTTGTCTTTCAGGTTCACACATTCTTGCAAGAAGATTGCTTTCTATATATTGAGGATTTTTTTCTATAAAAGGAACAAGACTTGTAAGAACTTCTTCAACTGCCTGAATAAATTCTACATCATATTCATCTCTTTTTTTTACATCTTCAATAACTTTTTCAACATATTCTTTTGCTGTCATAATTATGCCTCCTTAAAATTTACTTCACTTTTTTATTTAACAACAAATAGAGATTTCAGTCAATATTTTTTTTATTTTATTGTTAACCTGTAAAAAAATAAAAGTTGTCAATAAAAAAAATGAATGCTACCATTTATTATAAAAATATTTTTGGTGATAATAAAATGACAAAATATAAAATTCTTGAAATTTTAAGAGAAAATAAAGATAATTTTGTTTCTGGAGAAATTTTAAGCAGAAAATTAAATGTAAGCCGCACTGCTGTATGGAAAGGGATAAAATCCTTAAAAGAAAAAGGCTACCTTATTGAAGGGATAAATAATAAAGGATACAGGCTCACAGGAGATAATAAAAATATCCTCTCTGAATATGAGATTAAAAAAAATATAAAAGGAAAAGAATTAGGAAAAAATATTTTCTGTTTTGAAAAAATTGATTCAACAAATACATATATTAAACTAAACAGCAGTTTATTAAAACACGGAGATATAGTTATTGCTGACGAGCAGACAAAAGGAAGAGGAAGAATGGAAAAAGTTTTCTATTCCCCAAAAGAATCTGGTATATATATGAGTGTTCTTTTTAAAAAAAATATTTTTTATGATTCTTTAAAACTTTTATCTATTGCTTCGTTTATAAGTGTATGCCGTGGAATAGAAAAATGCACAGGCTTTTCTCCCAATCTCACTTGGAACGATATAAATATATCAGGAAAAAAAATCTGCGGTATACTTACTGAATGCAGTCTTGAGGGAGAAAGCGGAAGAGTTGAATATTCTATTGTGGGAATAGGGATAAATGCCAACAACAGTTTCTTTCCCAAAAATATAAAAGATAAAACTACCTCTTTAAAACTGGAGCTTGGAAAAGAAGTCAAACGTACAGAACTTATCGGCGAAATTATAAACGAAATGGAAAAACTTATCTGCGGAAGAAGATATATTTCAGAAAGAAAAAATATTTTGGAAGAATATATGAAAAGACTTTCTCTTCTTAATAAAAAAGTTGAAATAAAGTTTCCAGAGAAAAAAATAATTGGGAAAGTTGCAGGAATAAATGATTTGGGCGGACTTATAATCTTAAAAGAAAACGGAAAAAAAGAAATAATTTATACAGGAGAACTTTCACACATATAAGGAGAAAAACTTTGAAAGATTTAATTTTATTTTTATATTTTTTTATAGTAATTATCATTGGAATTTTTTCTTTTAAAAAAGTAAAAAACAACAGTGATTTTTTTGTAGCGGGAAAAAAAGCAGGAGTGTTTCAAATTTCAGGAAGTCTGCTTGCTTCCATTCTTGGAAGTTCTGCTATTATAGGAAGTATAGATTTTGCATATGTAAGCGGCTGGGCAGGAAGTTCGCTTATGCTTTGTGCTGCTCTTGGTCTTGCCGGGCTTTATCCTCTTACAAAATATATAAAAAATTTTAAGGGATATAATCTTCCAAATATGCTTGGAACTTTTTACGGCGAAGAAGTCCAAAAAATTTCATCTTTTATTATTCCTGCTGCATGGCTTGGAATAATTGCTTCACAGATAATGGGAGCTGCTAAAATTATCACAATTCTTTCTTCTCTCACTTACATACAGGGAGTGTGGATTTCTGGAATAGTTTTTATTTTTTATACTATTCTAGGAGGGCAGCTTTCAATTATAAAAACTGATTTTATTCAGCTTTTGTTTATTCTTTTTGGAATATTCCTTACATTTATATATATTGTTTCTGAACCGATGCCTGAAAAAGTTCTCCCTTTCATTAATAATAAATTTAATTTTTCAGATTTATTGGTAATGATTTTAGCCTATTCTACAACATATTTTGTAGGACCTGATATTTATTCAAGGCTTTTTTGTGCAAAAAATGAAAAAACGATGAAACATTCTATAATTATTTCTGTGTGTGTTCTTATTCCTCTTGCTTTTATTCTTGCAAGGCTTGGAATATACGGCTCACAAATTTTTGAAAGCAGTGAAGTTGGAAAAGAGTCTGTTCTTCTTATGATAGCCCGTGAAAAACTTCCTGCATTTACAAAATTCAGTCTGTATTTTGGGCTTCTTTCAGCTGTAATTTCTTCAGCTGATACAACTCTTCTTACAGCTTCATCTCTTTTTGCTCAAGTCTTTCTTAAAGATTTGAAAAATAAAAAAGCTGTTTTCATAACAAGAATTTTAACTGTTGTGTTTGGTCTTTCGGCAATTTTAATTTCTCTTAAAATGAAATATATTCTTTCCACTCTGCTTCTGGCTCTGGCTGTTTATTCCGGTGCATTTATAATCCCGACTCTTGCAGGAATTTTTGGATTTAAATGCAGAAAAGAAGTTGTAATTACTGCTGTGATTTTAGGAGGAGTAACTGCCCTTGTTGGAAAAATTTTAGGAGGAGATATTGGAAATATCGTTTCTATTTCTGCTTTTTTAATAAACGGAGGGATTCTTTATATTGGAAATAAAATAAAAAAATAAGGAGCTGTTGCATTTTTACAGATTTGCAACAGCCCCCAGTTTTTAATCTAAATCTTCTTCCACTAAAAGATTTATCTCGTGCCAGTCATAATATTCCTGCATTTTAAAAGGAATAGTTTTATTTTTGTAAGCAAGAGCTATCATTTCATCTGCATCAAGCTTATAAACTATGTGGTGATTTTCGAAATCATCATTTATCATCTCGTGATATTCTTCATATCTTCCATTTTTCTTTAATTCATCAATTATATTTTTAATTTCTTTTTCTGTTAATCTTTCCATAATTATCCTTTCCAAAATTTATATATTAAAAGTTTATTTTTTTACTCAACTATATTTATACCATATTTCAAAAAAGATAACAATAGAATTCTAAATTTGTATTTTTTTAATTTTTATTCAACTGTAAAAGTTTCTATATTTTCTGCTCCTGCATATTTTTCTAAATATTCTTTTGACTTATTTAATATTTTTTCTAAATTTTCATCTTTAGAAAAACAGTAAATAAGTGTAAGTATTTTTTCAGAATTTAAAGTTACCATAGCTTTTGTACTGTCGCTTGTGGGACTTCCAAAAGCCCCCTCGCTGTCAGCAAGAACAGGAAGATTTTCTATATTTATATCATCTTTCCCGATACCTTTATACGTTTCCCCCTCTGCTCCTTTTCTTAAAACTATGTTTCCTTTTACATTTTTTAAATCATAAGAGCCAGCTGAAAAACCTGTTTCCAAAGATATTAAATTATTTGTATCTACCACTGTATTTATTTGATATAGACCTTTTCCCTGCTTAATTCTTCTGTAAAGAGCTTCTGAAGAAACTCTGTAACGGTTTGGATCTTTTCCTAAAGACTTATATGCTTTTTTTGAAGAAGAAATATTTTCTACTCCGTTTATTCCTTTTTCTTCTATAACGGAAACAAGCTGCGGAAATATTTCATTTTCTAATTTTTCCCACAACTCTTCATTCTTTTCTTTTACTTTCACATCATAAACTAAACATCCAAGTCTTACGCTTTCAACTTTTTCTTTTACACTGCTGTCTATTCTTACTTCCATCTTTACCATCTCCCAAAAATTTATAAATTTTATTAAAAATTATTTTTAATCTCTTCTATCATTTTATTTAAAATAAGTTCTTGATATCCTGCTTTTTTTTCTTCTTTAACTTTTAAGATGAGTTCTTTAAAAAAATCACTCTCTATTTTTTCTAATTTTTTTAAACTTTGTTCTGAAATTATTTTATTTGAAATACTATTTTTATAATCTTCCAAAGAAAAACACCATGGAGTTATTCTTCCATTTCCTCTTTTTAATAATTTATCAGCTATTTCAATACCTTCTGGATCAATATCTCCTGAATAATAAATTTCACATTCTGAATTACAAAGCATATCAATAAGAATTAATGAAGCTGTTTTTAGCTGTCCTCCTGTACATACTAAAGATATATTGCTATTTTTAAAATATTCACATAAATAAGAAAACACCATCTGATTTTCAATTATAAAAATCTTTTTACTTACGCCCTCTGCCCTTACAATATTTTTTAAATTTGACATTGTTACAACATAGTCTTCAGAATTTTTTATAAATTCGTTATATGCACTGTGTTCCCCGTTTTTTGTGAAAAGCCTTATGTTAAAACATACAGTAAAACTTGAAATACTGTCAACTTCTATTCCTGATTTATAATATATTTCCAGAATTTTTTCACTCTCTTTTGCATACTGAATATTATTTACTACGCTGAGCATATAAATAAGAAGATTTCCTGCCGGTGTTCCTCTGTCAAAATAATGAGGGTCTGAAGTTATTTCTGCTCCCAGTATAGCTATTTTTATTCCAAAATATATCATATTTTCTGATAAGCTGTTATCTGAATCAAATTTATAGAGACCTGATTTTGGTGCTGAAAGATATGCCGCTTCTTTTATCTGCTCCATTTTTTTCTCCCATATTTTTTATTGTATCTGTTAACTTAAGTTTATGTGAACTACTCCTAACCTTTAAGGTATAATAGATTGCTTAGAAATATTACATCCCACTAAAATGAAAGAAGTATTTACTAACTATGTCTAAAAATTTTAATATTTGTTATTCTGAATGTTTTTTCAAAAATTTATACAAATATGAAAAAAAAACAAAACGGAAAAACAAAAATACCAATGTAAAACTTGCCATATCAATCTGACTCAGGTTTTTTTTGCAATTTTCAAAAACCTCTATATTTAATATTATATTAACATTTTTCTTACTTTTCTCAATTTTTTTGAAAATATTTTTATTTTTTAGACTTTAAAATCTATACTTTTCTAATAAATAAAAAATGCAACAACTCCCTATTTTTTATTTTTTTAAATCTTCTGCGGCTAAAAAGCCATACATTGAGTGAGATGAAAGAACAGCTTTATTAACTGCACGAGCCATAACAAGAGAAGCAAGAGTTCCTACTACATTTAAATCTGCTTCAACTTCCCCAACAGAAAGTCCGTATATGCTGTCTCCGTCAGCTGTTGTATGAACAGGACGAATTGTTCTTGCATAACCGTTTTGTGCCATAGCTGCAATTTTTTTCATCTGCACTTTGTCAAATTTTCCATTTGTTATAACTGCACCTATAGTTGTGTTTCCTGTAAAAAGATTTTTCATTCTGCCGCAAGTTTTATAAAATTCTGTTTCTGTATCTCCAAAGCCATTTTTTTCATTATTTAAAAGTCCTGCAAGTTTTTCTCCTGTTTCCACATGAAAAATATCTCCTAAAGCATTTACAGCTACAACTGCTCCTACTTTTAAATCTCCAACTTGAACAGCATAACAGCCTAAACCTGACTTCATTGTATAATCTGGTCCTAAAAATTTTCCTACTGTTGCTCCTGTTCCTGCTCCAATGCACCCTGAATCATCTCTTAAATTCTGGGCATCTTCACAGGCCTTATAAGCCATGTCAGAATCCGGCCTAACTTTGTGATTTTTAACATTCAAATCAAAAAGGCATGAAGCACATACAAGAGGTACAACTGTACTTCCAACAGGAAAACCTATTTCTCTTTCTTCAAGATATTTCATAACTCCGCCAGCACCGTCAAGACCAAAAGCACTTCCTCCGCTCAGAAGCAGAGCATGAATTCCCTTGCAGTCTGCCACAGGGTTTAAAAGTTCTGTTTCTCTTGAAGCTGGGCCTCCTCCTCTTACATCTACACCTGCAGGAGCTCCTTTTTCACAAATTATTACCGTACAGCCAGTTCCATTTTCAAAATCTTCAGCATGTCCTATTTTTACATTTTCGATTTCAGAAATTTTTATCTCTTTTAAAAGCCTGTCCATATTTTCCCCCTTTATTTTAATGCAAGTTTTTTTAATTCTTCAAAAATTACTCTGCTTCCTTCAATCACATCTTGAAAATTTATTTTTTCTTCTTTGTTATGACTTATTCCATCTCTGCATGGAATAAAAACCATTCCAGTAGGACATATTTCTGCAAATTTCATTGCATCATGACCAGCTCCGCTGTTCATAATCATGTATTCTGATTTTAAACTTTCTGCTGTTTCAGCAAGACTTAATTTTAATTTTTCATCCAGTTTTACAGGTTTTGCTTTAGAAATAGGAATTAATTTATATTTTAATTTTCTTTTCTCACATACTTTTTTTATAAATTCAACAATTTCATTATCAACTTTTTCAATGCTTTTTTTATCTATTCCCCTTATATCTATTCCCATTTTTACATTTCCTGAGATTACGTTAAAAGCATTTGGAGAATTTGCTATGAAACCAACTGTTCCGACTGTACTATTCTCAGCTTCCTCATCTGCATATTTTTCCAGCTCTGTAACTATTTCTGCAGCAGCACATAGGGCATCTTTTCTCATTCCCATTGGAGTTGCTCCCGAGTGATCTTGTCTCCCTTCAATAAAAAGCCAGTATCTTGTTGCAGCTGCTATTCCATTTACAATTCCTATTTTTTTATTTGAAACTTCAAGAACTCTTCCCTGCTCTATATGAAGTTCAAAATATCCTAAAACTCCATCTATTTTTTTACAATAAGGATTATGTCCTCTTGATTTTAAAATTTCATAAAGAGTTTTTCCTTCCTGATTTTTTACCTGTTTCATTTTTTCTACATCAAGAGTATTGGTTATAAGGGAGCTCCCTACAGTTGCTATTCCAAAAGAGCTGGATTCTTCACATCTAAAAGCAGCTGTTTTTACAGGAATATTAAGCCCCTCTTCTTTTATCCATTTCATTATTAAAAGACCTGAAAGAACTCCTGCAACACCGTCATATCTTCCGCCGTTTATTACAGAATCTAAATGCGAACCTATTATATAATATTTATCATAATTTTCTTCATATATATATGTGTTGCCGACTTCATCACTCGAAGATTTAAATCCCAGATTTCTGGCAATATTTCTTATTGCTCCATGCATAACATCTTCTGTTTTAGTGTATCCTAATCTTGTTACTCCTCCTGTTTTATCTTCTCCTATCGGCTCAAGTGCTTTAAACCATCTTGTTATTATTTCCAAATCTTTATGCAAATCCATATTTTTATTCCTTTCTTATTTTGTACAATTCAAAAATTACCGACACTTTTTTCAAAATAGAAGAGACAAATAAATTTTCTGTTAAAATCAACTTTCTAATTCAAGTATCAACAGAGGTCATTTATTTGTCTCAACAATATTTTATCAAAAATTTACTGAATATCAAAGATAAAACATATATAATTCAGAATATCTGTCTTCACAATAAAAAAATCAGAGACCAGTAAAAAATTTAACGATCTCTGATTTTTTTATATATTTAAATATTTTTTATAATAACTTGTTTTCCAAATCTTTTCTGATATGCAAATTCAGCTGCACTTGTAAATAATACATCTGTAGAAGAATTAAGAGCAGTTTCACAAGAATCTTGAATAACTCCAATTATAAATCCAACACCTACAACCTGCATTGCAATATCATTTGAAATGCCGAAAAGACTGCAGGCAAGAGGGATTAAAAGAAGTGAACCCCCTGCAACTCCAGAAGCACCGCAAGCACTTACAGCAGAAATTACGCTAAGCAGTATTGCTGAGAATATATCCACATGAATTCCTAAAGTATGAGCAGCACTTAATGCAAAAACAGAGATAGTTATAGCAGCCCCTGCCATATTAATAGTAGCTCCCAAAGGAATAGAAACAGAGTATATATCTTTATTTAATCCAAGTTTTTCACACAAATTCATATTGACAGGAATATTTGCTGCTGAACTTCTTGTAAAAAATGCTGTAATACCGCTTTCTTTTAAACATCTGAACACCAAAGGATATGGATTTTCTTTTATCGTCAAATAAGTGATAAGAGGATTTATAATAAAAGTCACAAATGCCATACATCCAAGCAGAAGAATAATAAGTTTCACATAAGCTAAAAGACTTGATACTCCGTTAGTCTTAAGAGAAGTGAAAATCAATCCCATTATTCCAAAAGGTGCAAATTCAATAACTGTCTTTACTACTTTTAAAACCGCTTCTGAAATATCAACAACTGCATTTTTAGTTGTTTCAGCTCCCTCTCTTAAAAATATTCCAAACAATGTACTCCAAAATAAAATTCCTATATAATTTCCTTTTAATAGTGCATTTACAGGATTATCTACAAGATTTATAAATAAACCTTTAAGAACTTCTGAAATATTTTCAGGAGGAACAACTGCACTTTCACTTGTTTTCAAAACAAGATCAACCGGATATATAAAACTTCCCACCACAGATACAACTGCTGCTAAAAAAGTCCCTATAAGATATAATAAAATAATAGTTTTCATATTTGATTTTTGCCCTTTTTTATGCTGTAATACAGCAGCCACAACAAGAAAAAAAACTAATATAGGAGCAACTGCTTTCAATGCACCTACAAAAAGATCCCCTAAAATACTAAGTCCACTGGCTTTTTCTGGAACATTTAATGCTAAAATTGTTCCTGCTAAAAGTCCTGCTATAATTCTTTTTATTAAACTGATATTAACCCATTTATTATATAATTCTTTCATAAATATTCACCCTTTGTCTTCATTTTAGAAACAGCTGTCTTTATATAGAAAACAATATATCATAAAGTCCCCACAAAATGCAAGAGTTTTTTCATTTTTTTATATGGACATATTAGAATTTTAAGGATATACTTTATATTATATATCTTTTTAGGAGGAGATACAGTTATGGAAGAAAAATATCTGATAGTTGATAAAGCAATAGTTCCTGACTATTTTGAAAAAGTTATAGAAGTTAGAAATTTATTGAGAGAGGGAAAATTTCAAAATGTAAGTGAGGCAGTGAAATTTGTGGGAATCAGCAGAAGTACATACTACAAATATAAAGATTATATCTTTCAGCCGTCAGATAACAGCATAGGGAAAAAAGCTCTGCTGTCCATTATGGTAAAAGACAAAAAAGGAGTGTTGTCAGGAATACTTAATTTATTATATTCCATTGACTGCAATATATTAACAATAAACCAAAATATTCCAATAAATGGAACGGCTTCTGTAACAATCTCAATAGATTTATCAGATTCGGGAATTCCAATAGAGGATATAATAATATGTATTTGTGATATAGAAAATGTTATTACAGCTAATCTTCTTACACTTGAATAAAAATTAAGGACTGTTGCCAATCTGCAACAGCCCTGCAATATTTTTTATTAATATGAATTATCGTTTACAGGTGCTCCTGACTTAGCTATTTTAACAAGTCTGCTTGTTCCAAGTCTGTCTGCTCCAAGTTCCATAAATTTTTCAGCATCTGCAAAAGATGAAATTCCTCCTGCAGCTTTTATTTTTACATTTTTTCCAACATATTTTTTCATAAGAGCAATATCGTCAAAAGTTGCTCCTCCTGTTGAAAATCCTGTTGAAGTTTTAATATATTCTGCTCCTGAATTTGTAACTACTTCACACATTTTTATTTTTTCTTCTTCAGTTAAAAGACAAGTCTCAATTATAACTTTTAAAATTTTTCCATTGCATGCTTCGTGAATTTTTCTTATTTCTTCTTCCACTAAATCATATTTTTTATCTTTTACAAGCCCTATATTTATAACCATATCAATTTCATCGGCACCGTTTTCTACTGCATCTTTTGCTTCAAAAACTTTTACAGCTGTTGTGCTGTAACCATTTGGGAAACCAATAACTGTACATATAGGAAGCTTGTCCCCAACATATTCTTTAGCTTGTTTTACATAACTTGCAGGAATACATGCTGAAGCTGCATTATATTTTATTCCGTCATCTAAAATTTCTTTTATTTCTGCCCAAGTTGCAGTCTGACCTAAAAGAGTGTGATCAACAGCTGCGAGTATTTTATCTCTATCCATTTTTATCTCCTTTTTTCCAATAATTTTTAATTTAACTTATCAAGAACTGAAGTTCCTATTGTATTTTCAGGCATTTTAACATCAAAATTATCTGCAATAGTTGCTCCAACCACAGCAAAAGTTTTTGCTCTTTCTAATTTTCCATATCCTTTCATTGATGGAGAATAAGCTATAAAAGGAACTCTCTCTCTTGTATGATCTGTTCCTGTATATGTAGGATCATTTCCATGGTCTGCTGTTATTATTAATAAGTCATCATCATTAAGTTTTTCAAGAAGTTCTCCAAGTTTTACATCAAACTTTTCTAACTCTTCAGCATAACCTTTTGGATCTCTTCTATGTCCCCAAAGAGCATCAAAATCTACAAGATTTACATAACATAATCCTGTAAAATCTTTTTCTGCTATCTCTATTGTCTGCTCCATTCCATGAACAGAACTTTTTGATTTATATGCCTCTGTTATTCCCTCTGTATCAAAAATATCATTTATTTTTCCAACTGAAATAACATCAAAATTACTGTCTTTAAGAGCATTTAAAGCCGTTCTTCCATATGGTTTTAAAGCATAATCATGTCTGTTAGCTGTTCTTTTAAACTCGCCTTTTTTCTTTCCAACATATGGTCTCGCAATTATTCTTCCAACTTTCCATTCATCTTTCATTGTAAGTTCTCTTGCAATTTCACAGCATCTGTAAAGCTCATCTAAACCAAAAGTTTCTTCATTCCCGCAGATTTGAAGAACAGAGTCAGCTGAAGTATAAACAATCATATTTCCTGTTGCAATTTCTTCCTCTGCAAGTTCGTCTAAAATTTCTGTACCGCTGGCACTTTTATTTCCTATAACTTTATGCCCAGTTCTCTTTTCAAGCTCTTCAATAAGTTCTTTTGGAAAACCTGTATCAGTAAAAGTTTTAAAAGGCTTGTCTATATTAAGCCCCATCATTTCCCAATGCCCTGTCATTGTATCTTTTCCTACACTTGTTTCATTCATTTCCATAAAATATCCAAGAGGTTTTTCAACAGGACTTACATTTTTCATAGGGTGAAGATTTGCCATTCCAAGTTTTTGAAGATTTGGAATATTAAAAGTTTCTACACTTTCTGCAATATGTCCAAGTGTATCAACACCAACATCTCCAAATTTTTCAGAATCTTCCATAGCTCCTATTCCCAAAGAATCCACAACTATTGTAAATATTCTTTTATATTTTTTCATTTTTCCCTCCATAATTTCTTAGCAGAAAGTTTCAAGGGCAATTTTCATCATATTGATGAAAGCTGTCTGTCTCTCTTCAGGTGTAGCTTTTTGTTCTGAAGTAAAGCTGTCTGAAATTGTTAAAAGACAGGCTGCTTTTTTTCCAAGAACTTTTGCATTATGGAAAAGTGCAAAACTTTCCATCTCAACGCATTCACACCCATGTTTTGCATTTATTTCTTTGTATCCGTCAACATTTGGTTCTGTGTAGAAAACATCACTTGAATGAATTTTTTCAAGATGAAGAGGGATATTTAATTTTTTTGCAGTTTCAATTATTTTTTCATTAAGTTCTCTGTCAGGATAAGTTGTATCTTTATCGTATCCATTTTGAGTTTTTGCAAAAGATGATTCACTCCAAGCACTTTCAGCAAGAACAACATCAAAAAGATTAAGTTTATCTGTATATGCTCCTGCAGAACCTACACGAACAATATTTTCAACCCCGTATTGAGAATAAAGCTCATAAGAGTAAATTCCTATTGAAGGCATTCCCATTCCAGATGCCATAACAGTTATCTCTTTTCCTTTATATTCTCCTGTATAGGCAAGCATATTTCTCACTGAATTTACAAGTTTTATATTTTCAAGAAATGTTTCAGCTATAAATTTTGCTCTTAAAGGATCTCCAGGCATTAAAACATTTTTAGCTATTTCTCCAAATTTTGCTTGATTGTGTGGTGTTGGCATAATTACCCCTCCTTATTTTTCTAAAATTTTATAAATCGTCGCTTGTAAATGCCATTGGCATCAATTCTTCAATATTTGTCACAAGAACTTTTTCTCCTGTTCCAAGAACTATTGGAGTATCTCTTTTTAAAAGTTCTACAAGAACTTGTCTGCATGCTCCGCAAGGAGTGATAAGAGTATTCCCTTGTCCCACTATTGCAATAGCTTCAATATCATCTTGTCTGTATCCAAGCGAAAATACATGAAACAAAGCACTTCTTTCAGCACAGTTTGTAAGTCCGTAAGAAGCATTTTCAACATTTGCCCCTTTATGATATTTTCCGTCTTTTGTTTTTACACATGCTCCAACATGAAAATTTGAATATGGTGCATAGGCATTATCCATTGCTTCATAAGCATTTTTTAAAAGCTCTGTATATTTTTCCATTTTTCTTTTCTCTCCTTATTATAACTAAAACATTGTAATAAGTCCAACAATCATTGCACTAAGCACACTTACTACAAATCCTCCAATCATTGCTTTAAATACAAGTCTTGAAAGAACTCCTCTTTTTTCAGGACAAAGTGCTGCAATCCCTGCAATACATATTCCCATACTTGAAATGTTTGCAAATCCGGCAAGAGATATTGAAAGAATAAGAGCTGTTCTCTCTCCAAGATTTTGAATTACCTGTCCAAGCTGCTGGAATGCTACGAATTCATTTAAAACAAGTTTGCTTCCTAAAAGCTGACCAGCAAGTAAAATATCATCTCCTGAAAGCCCCATTATAAATCCAAGAGGTGAAAACACATAAGAAAATATTTTTTCAAGGCTAAGTGTTTCCATTCCAACTGCCCCTCCAACGGCTCCAAGTATTCCGTTTACAAGAGCAACTAATCCTATTATTGCTATAAGAGAAGCACCTATTGCCATTGCAGAATTCATTCCGTTCATTGCTCCCTCTGTTACAGCATCAATAAGATTTTCATTTCCACCTTTATTATCCATACTTACATTTTCAACACTTTTTGCAGTTTCTATCTCTGGATAAATTATTTTAGAAACAGCTATACTTCCCATCGGAACAAGTGTACTTGCAATAAGAAGATATTCCATTGGAATTCCAAGTGCCACATATCCTCCGATTATTGTTGCAGACATACTTCCCATTCCTGAAACTAAAACTACCATTATTTCACTTTCAGTCATAATTCCAAGATATTTGCTTATTAGTATCGGGCTTTCTGTCTGTCCCAAAAACATATTTGCAACAGCAACGAAACTTTCAACTTGAGAAGTTCCAAGTATTCTTCCAACACCTTTTCCAATTACTTTAACTATAAATCCTAAAATTCCAAGATAATATAAAGCACCTACAAGTGAAGAAAGGAAAACTATATTTCCTAAAACTTGAGTTGCAAAAATAAATCCTGTTGGAGCTCCTGCAAATCCAAGGCTTCCAAACACAAACGAAATTCCATCTTTTCCATAATCTAAAACTTTTGTTACCACATCAGAAACTTTTGATACAACAAGTTTTCCTAAAGGAAATTTTACAAGTAAAAATGCAATTATAAACTGTACTGCCATAGCTTTTAAAACTATCTCTTTTTTTACAGCTTTTCTATCTTTTGAAATTACAAACATAGCTCCAAGAATTATCACTATTCCCAAAATATTTATAAGGACTCTCATCTTTTTCTATCTCTCCTATTTTATTAAAAAATTATTTTCCAGCTTCTTTATCCGCTTTTATAAGATTACGGATTGCTTCCACAGTAACTTTTATTGCAGCTTCAGTATCGTGAACAACAGGATTTTCAAGTCCAAGTTTTTCTCTTTCTTGGTTTGCAACCACAAGGAAAGAAGATCCTACACGAACATTTAAATAACTTCCAACTATAAATAAAGCTGCTGATTCCATTTCAGAAGCTTTGCATCCCATTCTCTTCCAAGCTTCCCATTTATTTTCAAGCTCATAACTTACTGGTTTTGTTGAAGGTTCATGCTGTCCATAAAAAGCATCTTTACATTGAACAACTCCAACGTGATATGTTTCTTTTAAAGTTTTTGCTGCTTTTACAAGAGCATTTGTTATATCAAGATCTGCCACAGCTGGATATTCTATTGGAGCATACTCTTTACTTGTTCCTTCCATACGTACTGCACCTGTTGCAATAACAATGTCTCCACCCATTATTTCTGTCTGCATTCCTCCGCAAGTTCCAACTCTTAAAAATGTGTCTGCTCCGCATCTTACAAGTTCTTCAAGAGCTATTGAAGCTGAAGGACCACCAATTCCAGTAGAAGTTACACTTACTTTTACACCGTCTAAATATCCTGTATAAGTTACATATTCTCTGCTGTCTGCCACAAGTTTTGCATCATCAAAATGTTTTGCTATTTTTTCACAACGTTTAGGGTCTCCTGGTAAAATAACGTATTTTCCAACTTCCCCTTGTCTAAGCCCAATATGATATTGTAATCCTTCCTCTGCATATTTCATAGTTCCTGCCTCCTTATTTTTATCCTTGTCTACTATTTAATCTAGTTGTTTATTAAGTTGTCTACGTTTGTATAATATCATGCAGAATGTTTTAATGTCAATGAGTTTTTCAATTTTTTGAACAATTTTTGAATTTACTTTAAAAGACAAAAAAATAAAAAAGAACCGTCACATTTTTTTATGTAACAATCCTTTTTTAAAAATTTATATAATTTTTTATTTTGCTTTTCTATCTATTAATATATATCCATTTTCCATTGGAATATAATGTTTGTTATACAAAACAGGATATTTATTTTTCACATGAATTGTTTCTGCCAAAAGATAAAATCTCTCACTTTTTGAAACAACATACTTCATTGCTGAAACATTTCCTGCTTCTGAAAAATTTATTTTAATTGATGAGTGTTTTGCTTTTTCATACACTTTTTTTTCTAAATAATTAAGAAGCTGATTTTTATCTGAAAGATCTATTCCCTCTTCTGAAATTGTTTCAACAGGTATTATAGAAAGAGTATATGCCACAGTTTTTCCTTCTGATTTATACCATCTGTCAGCAAAAATAACCACAGGAGTTTTTCTTTCAAGAACTTTTGATGTATAATCACTTGAAGGTTCTATTTTAAATTCAAACTCTACCTCATCTATTTTTTCTGTCACTGAAGAATAAACAGGATGCTCTAATACTTCAAGCCCCTTTTCAAGTTTTATTCCGGATTTCATTACAAAATTTCCCTTGCCGTGAACATTTTTTATTATTCCGTCTTCCTGAAGAAATGCAAGTGCCTGACGTAAAGTTGTACGGCTTACCCCCATCGCTTTTGCAAGTTCCGGCTCTGTTGGAAGTCTGCTGTCCTGTATAAACTCTCCATCTTTTATCATTTCAAACAACTTATCATACACTTCCACACATCTGGGTATTTTTTTCTCTCCATTTACAAGTTGTTTAAGCTTTTCTGTCATTTTCCTTACACCTACCATGTTGTTTATTTTTATACATTATATAACATCATTTAACTTATTTCAAGAATCTTTGTCTTAAAACCATCTTTAATTACTTTTTAAATATAATTTTCTCTTTTTTCAAACATTTTATTTATTGATTCTTTCAAACAGATATGATATATTTTAATTAATAAATTATCTTAAATCATCAGACGTTTTTTATTGTTTTCAGTTTATATATTAAAACAATGAAAAGCGTTTTTTTATAATTTTTCAGGAGGTCTGCTATGGATTATAAAGAAAATAAAATGGGAACTCATAAAATTTTACCTCTTCTTCTTTCTATGTCTCTCCCTCCGACAATTTCAATGATGACAAGCTCTTTATACAATATTGTGGACTCTATTTTTGTTGCCGGCTTGGGAAATGAAGCTTTAACTGCTGTTTCTCTGGCTTTCCCTATTCAAATACTTATCATTGCTGTTGCAATAGGTTCTGGTGTAGGAGTAAATTCTTATGTTGCAAGAAAACTTGGAGAAAAAAATTTTTCCGAAGCTGACAGTGCTGCTTCACATGGAATTATTCTTTCAGTTATACATTATATTATATTGGCTGTTTTAGGATTTATTTTTATAAAACCTTTTTTCAACATTTTTACAAATGACGAAGCTGTTTTTAAAATGGGCCGTGATTATACATACATTGTTACTTTTTTAAGTTTTGGAATTATTATGCAGATAGGAATAGAAAAAACTCTTCAGGCAACAGGAAATACCCTTGCTCCTATGTTTCTTCAAATAATAGGGGCTGTAACAAATATTGTTTTAGACCCGATTTTAATTTACGGGTATTTTGGTTTTTCTCCTATGGGTGTAAAAGGTGCCGCTATAGCAACTGTATGCGGACAGATTTTTGCTCTTCTATGTTCTTTCTATGTTATTTTTTATAGAAAACAGGAGATTAAAATTTCTCTAAAAAATTTCAAATGGAATCCAGACACTGTAAAGCAGATTTACAGTGTAGCTGTTCCAGCATTTTTTATAATTTCAACAGGCTCTTTTATGGTTATGGGAATTAATTTTATTCTTACAAAAATTTCTGCCGCTGCTGTCGCTGTCTTTGGAATTTATTATAAGCTTCAAACTTTTGTATATATGCCTACAAGTGGAATTACTCAAGGGGCAATGCCTATTATGGGATACAATTACGGAGCAAAAAATAAAAAAAGACTCCTTGAAGCCCTTAATTATTCAATGATTATCTGTGCCGGCATAAATCTTTTAGGAACAATGCTTTTCTGGATTTTCCCGAAAGAAATACTTTCATGTTTTAATGCCTCTTATGAAATGATTGAAATTGGAGTTCCTGCTCTTAAAATCATAAGTACAAGTTTTGTTCTGGGAAGTATATGTTTTATATTTTCATGTTTCTTCCAATCTCTTGGAATGGGAGCTGTCTCTCTTTTAATAACTCTTTTACGCCAGCTTCTTATTTTAATTCCTCTGGCTTTTGTTTTTGGAAATATTTTTGGATTAAAAGGGGTGTGGTGGTCGTTTATAATTGCAGAATTTATAACTTGTGTATGCTCATTAATAATTTATAAACACCATTCAAAAAAAGATTTAGTTTTAAAAAGAATATAATATTTAAAAAAATAGGGCTGTCGCATTTTCTACAGATTTGCAACAGCCTCTATTATTATTTTTCTTTTAATTATTAATCTTGATTTTCGCCTTTATTGTCTTGATAAATGCTGTAAAGACCTTTTGTACTTAATTCGTGGCAGTATTCATCAATCTCTTCTATTTCAGCAGAAAGAATTTTTCCTAATCCTCCTGTTGCTATTACATAGGCATCTTCACCAACAATCTCTTTTATTTTTTTTATGATATGTTTTATCTGACCTGCATAACCATAAAATACTCCTGCCTGAATTTGTGTTATTGTGTCAACACCAAGAACTGAATCAGGAGAAGTAAATTTTACTTTTGGAAGTTTTGCTGTATTGTTGCAAAGAGCATTTATTCCCATTTCTATTCCGGGAAGAATTCCTCCGCCGATACGGACATTTTTTTGAAGCACATCATAAGTTGTAGCTGTTCCTAAATCAAAAATTATTAAATTTTCTTTATCAGGAAATTCTTTTAGAGCCTGAACAATATCAATTATTCTGTCTGCACCAAACCCTGTCGGGTTTATATTTGGAGCAAAAGTAAAAGGAAGTTTCTGCTCAAGGCTTACAAGCATTGGCTCAATATTAAAATATTTTCTTCCAAAAAATTGAAATATTGTAATAAGGTTTGGAACAACAGAAGAAATTATTATTCCGCTTACATCCTGTATTTTTATATTATTAAATTTTGAAATATTTCTGAAATATGAGAAAAATTCATCTTCAGTCATTCTTTCATTTGTTGCTATTCTAAAAGTCAGTAAAATATTTCCTGCATTGTCAAAAACTCCTGTAACTATATGAGTATTTCCTATATCACAAGTTATAAGCATAATTTTAGCCCCCGATTTGAATTTATATTTTAAACATACTAAATTATAGTATAAAATCAAAAAAAATACAAAGAATAGTTTTAAAATTTGTGGTATATTATAAAGTAAAGAAGATGAGAAGGAGTTTATTATGACAGGAGTAGGAATTGTTGTAGAATACAATCCTTTTCATAACGGGCACAGCTACCATTTAAAAAAATCAAAAGAAAATGGAGATGTTGTAATCGCCGTTATGAGCGGAGATTTTGTACAGAGAGGTGAGCCTGCTCTTTTAAACAGATGGGAGAGGGCAGAAACAGCTCTTCGTGAAGGAGCAGATATTGTTGCTGAACTTCCTGTTTTTTATTCTGTGCAGAGTGCTGAAATTTTTGCAAGAGGTTCTGTTGGAATTTTAAAATATCTGGGAGCTGAAAAAATAGTGTTCGGCTCTGAAAGCAGTGATATTAAAAAATTTGAAAAACTTATAGCCCTTGAAGAAAATAAAGATTTTACAGAGGAACTTCAAAAAAATTTAAAAAATGGAAATTCATATCCAACAGCATACAACAATGCTGTCCAGAAATTTCTGGGAGAAGATTTTTCTTTAAAATCAAATGATATTCTTGGAACAGAATATTTAAGAGCAATAAAATTCTGGAATGCAAAAATTACTCCACAGGCTTTAAAAAGAGAGGGAGCAGGTTATCACTCACATGATTTTTCCGGAGATATTGCAAGTGCCACAGGAATCAGAAAACTTATAGAAGATAAAAAAGATTTTGAAACTATTAAAAAATTTCTTCCTGAAAGTTCTGCTGAAATTCTTTTTAAAGCTGTAACAGAAAAAAGAACAGCAGATATTTCAAAATTTTATAATCTTATAAGATATGCTGTCCTTTCACAAAAAGAAAATCTTAAAAATATTCAAGATATGGAAACTGGATTTGATAACAGGCTTTATGAAGCTGCTCTTGTATGTGAAAACTATAAAGATTTTTTAGATAAAATAATAACAAAAAGATTTACAATAGGAAGAGTGCAGAGAGTTCTTATCCATGTTCTTCTTGGAATTACATCTGAAATTACAGAAGATGCCAAGAAAAAAATACCATATATAAGAATTTTAGGATTTTCACAAAAGGGAAGAGAATATCTCAAAAATTTAAAAAATGAAAGTGATATAAAAATTATAACATCACTTAAAAATATTCAAAAAATTCTTTCTGAAGATGAAAGAAAGTTCTTAGAGCTTAATGAAAGAGCTGGAAAAATTTACGGGATTATAAATCCTTATAAAAATAAAAACATACCTTTGATATACTAGGGAGGAATAATGAGTTTATCAAAAAAAACACAAATCTTTTACGGAATGGGAGTGAGCTATGCAATAGCCGACCAGATTTTTGCACAATGGATTTTATATTTTTATCTGCCACCTGAAAGTTCAGGCTTAAAACCTGTGATGGCACCAATTTTAATTTCAATAGCTCTTGCTATTTCAAGAATTGTCGATATGATTACAGATCCTGCTGTTGGATATATTTCAGATAAAGTAAATACAAGATGGGGAAGACGTATTCCTTTTATTGCAGCTGGAAGTATTCCTTTAGGACTTGCAACTGTTGCATTTTTTTATCCGCCAATGGGAAATAATACAATAACATTTATTTATCTTGCTGTTGTTGGGTCTCTGTTCTTCACTTTTTATACAATTGTGGGAGCTCCTTACAATGCTCTTATCCCAGAAATTGGAAATACAATGGAAGAAAGGCTTGATCTTTCAACTTGGCAGTCTGTGTTCAGACTTTTATACACTGCTGCTGCAATGATAATTCCCGGTGTTCTTATTAAAATAATCGGGGGAGGAGATACTGTTTTTGGAATAAGAGGAATGGTTATAATTTTAAGTATCGCTACATCTCTTGGAGCATATATAACTGTATTTGGTGTTTCAGAAAAAAATTATTCAAAAGGTGAAACATCAAAAATTTCATTTAAAGAAACTGTAAAAATTATTACATCTGATAAAGGTTTTATATATTATCTTTTCGGGCTTTTATTTTTCTTTGTAGGATTTAATACATTAAGAGCTACAATGAATTATTATGTTGAAGATATTATGGGATATGGAAAAAGTCAGATAACAATAGCTTCTGCAATTTTATTTGGAGTTTCTGCAATGTTTTTCTATCCTACAAATAAACTTTCCAAAAAAATAGGTTACAGAAAAGTTATGCTTGGGTGTCTTGCTCTTCTTACAATTTTTACTGTAATGCTTTTTCTTCTTGGAAAAATAATTCCTGTATCATTTGGATTTATTCTTTTCGGGCTTATTGGAATTCCTGTTGCAGGGGGAGCTTTTATTTTCCCACCTGCTATGCTTAGTGAAATAAGCAGCAGAATAACTGAAAGAACAGGAAATAAAATAGAAGGTATTTGTTTTGGTATTCAGGGATTTTTCTTAAAAATGGCATTTATGCTTTCAATATTAATTTTACCTTTTATTCTTGTTTTAGGAGGAACAGCAGGAGCTGTAACAAAATATGGAATTTACGGAACAGCACTGTTTTCTGCAGTATCTTTTGTAATATCATTTTTCTTTTATTATAAATACAAAGAAAAATAAAATTCTTTTATTATCATTGTAAGGTGATTTATGTGGGAAATATAATATTTATCGCAGTTGAAATTTTACTTCTTGGGGCAGGGTTATACTTTGTCCCATTTTTTACATTGGTTTTTATGACTGTTTTTTCTCTTTTGTATCTGTGGTTCGGTTTTAAAATAAGAAAAATTTTGTATTATATCATTCCTATTTTATTTCTTGCAAGGGTATTCTTTTCTGTAGATTTTAATAACTTTGAAAATTATTATATTTCAAATATTAAAACAAATATAATTGCTGGAAGAGGGAAGATTGAAAAAATAAATAAAAAATTTTCTCTTGAAAATATTTATATTTCAGCAGAAAACATACCCGATGGAAAATATTTACTGCAAGGAAAAAGCACAAAAATTTCAGATAAATATAATTTTTATAATTTTGAAATAATGGAAAAAAACGAAATCTCTCCAAACCTTTTTGAAATATTTTTTGATAAAAAACTTAAAACCATAAAAAAATATATTTCAAATAACTGCGGAAATTTTCTGCAGGGGGTTATTTTAGGAGAAAGAAGATATATTCATAAAAATATAAGGGACAAATTTACTTACTGCGGAACTGCACACCTCCTTGCTATTTCAGGGCTTCATATTGGAATTGTAACAGGGATAATTTTATGGATTTTAAATCTTTTTAAAATTAAAAGAGAAGTAAAATACTCTTTAGGGTTTTTATTTCTCACAATATACATGACAGGAATTACAAAAAGCCCCTCTTCTGTAAGAGCGTATATAATGGGGGGAGTTTTTCTTATTGGAAAAATATTTTACGAAAAAACAGATATAAAAAAATCTCTGGCTCTGGCTGTTATAATAAACTTTTTTATTTATCCTGTATCTTTTGGAAATATTTCATTTATTTTTTCATATTTATGTTTATTTTCAATCGTATACATATTTCCAAACTATTATATTACAAAAGAAAAAAGATATAAAAATATTTTAAATTTATTTATTTTCACAGGAATTATTCAAATTTTTATAATTCCTGTTTCAGTTTATTTTTTTAAAACAGTTCCTCTTTTGTCATATTTTACAAATTTTATTCTTACACCCCTTGGAACTATTTTTATAACTTTTGGATTTTTATGTTTCTTTATTCCAGAAACTATTTTTGCTCTGTTTTTTGCTCCTGTTCTTCAGGGAATTTATAATATAATTGAATTTGTTTTAAACTTTTTCTCAAAAATGCCATGTCTCACAATAAAATATAACGGCAATTTATCATTGAAATTTATAATTTTTATCTATATAATACTTATATTGCTGTTTTATTTGAGAAAAGAAAGGAATAAAAATGTTTAATGAAATAAAAAATTTTTTTGAAAAAATTAAATATGAGAACGGAGGTTTTCCAATAGGTGTAAAAATACTTGCTGCCGTTCTTGCTGTTATGATTTTATATAAAACAGGATTTAATCTTATATACAGACCTTATATTTTTGTCCATATAATTCTGCTTATTTTCTCTCTGCTTATGCACGAGCTTGGACATGGATATATGTCAAAATTATGCGGAGACAACACAGCTTCGTATTATGGAAGACTTTCATTAAATCCTTTAAAACATCTTGACCCAATAGGAACAATTCTTCCAATTATTTCAATTATAGCTGGATTTCCTTTTATAATGGGGTGGGCAAAACCTGTTCCTGTAAATTATAATTATCTGAGAAATGGAAGAAAGGGAGAATTTTTAGTTGCTTCTGCTGGAGTTCTGGTAAATTTTTCTTTGGCAGTTACAGGCTGTCTTATTTTTAAATTTTTTCATTTTGGAAGCCACACTTTAATGTATTTTATTTATATAAATATTGTTCTTGGAGTTTTTAATCTTCTTCCAATTCCTCCTCTTGATGGTTCAAGAATAATTGCCAGCATGGGAGATGACAGCTTAAGATATAAAGTTTTTGAATATGACAGATATGGTTTTCTTCTTATAATGTTTCTGGCTTGGTCAGGACTTTTGGAGAGAATGATAAACACAATGACTGATGGTGTATACTTTTTAATTAATCTTATTATTTTTTAGGAGAGCAGATGAGGACAGTAGGAAAAGAATGTGTAATTGAATTTGAAGAAAAAAAATCAAAATTTATCGGCTATATAAAACCTGTTTCCACAAAAGAAGAAGCTGAAAAATTTATTGATATGATAAAAGCAAAACATAAAGATGCCACTCACAACTGCTCAGCTTATAAAGTTACTGACAACGGACAGGAATATTTTAAAGTTGACGATGACGGCGAGCCGAAAGGAACTGCCGGAAAACCTATGGGAGATATTATCACATACATGGAAGCTGAAAATCTTGCAGTTGTTGCCACCCGTTATTTTGGTGGAATAAAACTTGGGGCAGGGGGACTTGTAAGAGCCTATGCCAAAACTGCAAAACTTGCTATTCAAGAAGCCGGTATTGTGGACTATGTTAAAAAAACAAATTTTCTTCTGGATTTCGGCTATGAAAAAACTGCTGAGGTTGAGCAGATAATTTATAAAAACGGTGATGAAATTTTAGAAAAAGGGTATCACGACAGAGTTACTTACAAAGTTTCTCTTTCTGATGAAAGTATAAAAGAACTGAAAGAAAAAAAAGATATTACAATAATTGATATATAAAAATCTAATAAGAAATATAGAAATAATAACTAATCGTAAAATAAAATTTTCTACGTAAAAATTTTTTCTATTTATTTTGCTTGCTTTACTAAAAATGACAAACTCACTTCGTTCAAACAGTGTCATTTTTCAGCGTTCTGCTCGCTTCATAAATCACGAAATAATTTTTAATCTCGAAAATTTTATTTTACGATTTTTTTATTTAAACTTTTGTTATGTTTTTACCCTCTAATTTAAAGTATTAATTTTTAGAAAAAGGAGGAAAAAACAGAAGAAATGAAAAAGAAAATATTTTTTACTTTTTTAACAGTTTTTTTTACAGGCTGTCTGGCAGTTCCAAAAACTGAATTTGCCAAAATTACAAAGCCAAATGATATCATAACAGAAATGAAAGAGAAAAATCCCCTCGTTTTTGAAAACGAAAAATGGTGGACAGTTTATAAGGACACCTCTTTAAATTCTCTTATAAATCTTATTCTTTCTGAAAATAAAGATTTAAAAATTGCAGAACTTAACACAGAAAAATCTCTTGAAGCTGTAAATCTTGCAGAAGCACAGGGAGGACTTCATATTGATTTTGAAGGAAACTTCAAAAGAGAACGGGAGACTGAAAATGGAACTGTTCCAAAAATTCTTGTAAAAAAACTTTTCAATATAAGCACTCTGGGGCTTCAAGCCGGATATAATGTTGATATTTTCAATAAATTTAAAAATCTTTCACAGGAGCAGAAATATCGTGCTGAGGGAGTCAAAATAAATTCTAAATGGATTGAACTCTCTATATCTGATAAAACAGCAAAACTTTATGTTTATTGGAAATATCTGCAGGAAGAGGAAAAAAATCTCAAAGAGCAGAAAGAAATATTATCTAAAATAAAAAATCTTACAGGAAAATCCATAAAAATAGGAACAGGTACAGAAGAAAATTTACGTAATGCTGAAAATAATATAAGACTTTTAAATTCTCTTATTGATGAAAATAAAATAAATCAGCACATTACACTTAACACACTTAATCTTCTTGCCGGAAACTCTCACATGGAAGATATAAAAAATATTTTAGCAGAAAATAAAAATTCTATGGAAAATATTTTTAAAGATAAAGTAAAAATTTCTGAAAAAATAAATTCAGATATTATTACTAAAAGACCTGATGTAAAATATTATCTTATGATGATTGAAGCTCAAAAAGAACATTTAAAAGCAGCTGAGGCAGATTTTTATCCTCAGTTTTCAATAAACGGTTCTTATGGATTTGAAGCTGTAAATTTTAATAACCTTATTAAAAAAGGTTCTCTTTTAGGATTTATAGGGCCAAGCATTTATCTTCCAATTTTCCATGAAGGAAGTATAAGAAGCAATTATAAAATTGCAGGTATGAACGTAAATATTTTTATTGAAGAATACAATAAAGCTGTTATAAATGCCTATAATGATATTGATAATGAGCTTTATAAAACAAAAACTCTAAAAAAATCTTTAGAGAATTCAGAAAAAAATCTTTTAAACAACAGAAAAACTCTTGATGAAAATAAGACAAAATTAAATATAGGAACTGTTTCAAAATATGATTATCTTTTAAAAAAATATAATTTTACAAACAGCTCTCTTGAAGATAAGCAGACTCATTTTAAATTTTATGTTCAGCAGATTAACCTTATAAATTCAATCGGCGGAGCATACAAAGAATAGGAGGAAATTATGGACGAACAAAATATTAATATAGATAAAAAAGAAATAATACAAAATAAAAAAGATGAAAAATCAGAAAGAAAAAAAGCTGTTGTTAAAATGTCAATTTTTCTTCTCATACTTTTAATAATAGGCGGAATATATGGAGCATATTGGATTTTTTATGGAAGAAGATATATCAAAACAGAAAATGCTTATGTAAACAGCAGCCAAAATGTTGTTACTTCACAAATTCCTGGAAGAATAAAAGAAATTTTGGCAGAAAATACTCAAGAAGTCAAAAAAGGACAGCTGATTGCTGTAATAGATGATACAGATTATAAAATTGCTCTTGAAAATGCTGCTGCTGATTTAGGAAAATCGGTCCGTGTTTATTTTGCTCTTTCATCAAATGCAGGACAGATGAAAGATGAACTTCTTTCGAGAGAAAGCCAGTTAAAAAAAGCAGAGACAGATTTTGCTATGGACAGAGCTTCATACAATGCAGGACTTATAAGCAGACTTCAATATGAAACAAGCAAAAATAATTTTTATATAGCAAAAGCTATGACAGAACAAAGCAGAAAAGCTCTTGAAAATGCTGAAATTCAAGCAAAAACTTCATCTGTTTATAACCACCCAGATGTTCAAAAAGCTGTTGCAGCATATAAAAATGCTTATGTAAATCTTATGAGAACAAAAGTCTATGCTCCAGAAGACGGAAAAATTGTAAAAAAAGCTGTTTTTCTCGGTCAGCAGGTAAATCCTTCACAGGAGCTTCTGACTATTATAAATCTTAAAGATATCTGGGTAGATGCTAATTTAAAAGAAACTCAGATGAAAAATATAAAAATCGGTGACAGAGTAAAACTCAAAAGTGATATTAACGGAAAAGTATACAGCGGGTATATTCAAGGAATTTCTGCCGGAACAGGAAGTGCTCTTTCTCTTCTTCCAGCACAAAATGCTACAGGAAACTGGATAAAAATAGTTCAGAGAGTTCCTGTCCGTATAATTTTTGATGAAGACAGCTTAAAAGAAAATGGAACTGTTCCTGTAGGAAGTTCTATGACAGCAGAGATAAATACAGATATAATAAATAAAAATATAGTTCCATACAAAAAAATAATTTCGTCCCTTTATGAAATTGATGAAAATATTTTAAATGAAAAAATAAATAAAATAATAGAAAATAATATGAATAAAAATTAGGAGGAATTTATGGGAATTTCATTGGAAGTAATTTTAGCGACAGTGGCTCTTTCCATAGGTTCTTTTATGAATGTTTTGGACAGCACCATTGTAAATGTTTCTCTTTCACATATTGCAGGAGATTTTGCAGTTGCTCCCACTCAGGGAACATGGGTAATCACATCTTATGCTGTATCTGAAGCAATCTTTCTTCCCCTTATCGGGTGGCTTACAAAAAAATTTGGAATAGTAAGACAATATATTATGGCAACACTTTTTTTTACAATAGCAAGTGTTCTCTGTGGAATAAGTTTCAGCTTTGGATTTCTTCTTTTTGCAAGAGTTCTGCAGGGAATTGTAGGAGCAAGCATGATTCCTCTTTCACAGACTCTTATGATGGGATTTTATCCCAAAGATAAAAAAGCTGTTGCTCTTGGAATATGGTCTATGACAATTATTTTAGCTCCTGTTTTAGGCCCTGTGATAGGCGGCTGGATAACTGATTCTTTTTCATGGAGAGGATGTTTTTATATAAATGTTCCTTTCGGAATACTTTCAACACTTGTTGTATATTATATCTTTAAAAAAAGAGGACACAAAGATAAAACAGAAAATCCACCTATTGATATAACTGGACTTATTTTTCTTACAATAGGAATATCTTCTCTTCAAATTATGCTGGATAAAGGAAATGATTTAGATTGGTTTTCAAGCAGAATAATAATAGTTCTTGCTCTGCTTTCATTTATTTTTTTAACTCTTCTTGTAATTTGGGAATGGTATCATAAAAATCCCATGATAAATGTCAAATTTTTCTTGAACAGAAATTTTACAGTGGGAGCTTTAAGTATATCTATTGGGTCTGCAGCTTTCTTTGCTTCTGTCGTGGTTATCCCTTTATGGCTTCAAAACTATATGGGATACACAGCTTTTAAAAGCGGACTTGCCACATCAACTTTAGGGATAGCTATAATGTTTGTTGCTCCTGTTTTAGGAACCCAGCTTAACAAATTTGATGCACGAAAAGTTGTTATTCTAGGATTTATTTCTTTTACTGCTGCCTGCTTTATTACAGGGAATTACACTCCAGATGTTACAGCAGGATATATTGCTTTTTCAAGATTTCTTTCTGGAATAGGGCTGGGATTTTTCTTTCTTCCACTTAATACAATAACACTTTCTGAAATTCCCGATAACGACTTGGCAGGAGCTTCTGGAGTTTATAATTTTATGAGAAATATTGGAAATAGTTTCGGTACATCTCTTTCTGTAAATTTCTGGAATCACAGAATAGCAGTTCATCATCAGGATTTAGCCGCTGCTGTAAATACAGGAAATCCAAATTTTATATTTTTTATCCATCAGACAGCAGGCTCATTTCAAGAAAAACTTGTTATTATAAATGAGATGATAACAGAGCAGGCTGCCCTTATGGGAGTTAACGATATTATAATCGGAAGCGGAATTATGATATTATTTTTAATTCCTCTTGTCATGCTTGCCAAAAAACAATAAAGGACTGCTCCATGCAGTCCTTACTTTATTTTAAAATTTCTTCTGTTATATCCTTAACAAAAAATCCCGGATATTTTTCATTTACAAATTTTTCTCCATAAGTTTGAGTTTCTTTTATAAATCTTTCAACAAGTTTATAATCTCCAAGCTGTCTTACTGCTGTTTCTACAATAAGAAGTTTTTCAATATCATCTTTTCTTATTTTTTCTCCCTCTGCTTCAAATTCTTCCCCTTTTAAAAATGGAGTACCAACTTTTTCCATAATTTCTTCTCTGCTTGAAAGATTTAATATTTTTTTTATATCAGAACTATTTTTTATCTCCACAAAAACACTGTAATACATATGAGACCTCCATTTATTAATGATTTCTATTTTAAGTATATATTTTTTGTCTTTGGTTGTCAATAATCTTAAAAATAAAAAACCACCCATTTCTGAGTGGTTAATAACTTCCTGCTTGGAAGATTTTATACATTGGAGGCGACGACCAGATTCGAACTGGTGGTGGAGATTTTGCAGACCTCTGCCTTACCACTTGGCGACATCGCCCTCCGAAATTAAGTTGTACATGGTGCTCAGAGGCGGAATCGAACCACCGACACGGGGATT
>ENA-OPVT01000134-OPVT01000134.1-human-gut-metagenome-genome-assembly--contig:-NODE-134-length-59198-cov-5.116430_pt1 | contig 59198 bp, 49 predicted proteins | sample MGYA00241499_ERZ501990 | MGnify/ENA primary metagenome ERZ501990 (study PRJEB25962, sample SAMEA2042104) | human gut metagenome | biome: human gut; feature: human-associated habitat; material: faeces...
TTACAGTGATCTTCAACATATAACCAATCTCTTACATTCATTCCATCTCCATATACTGGAAGATTTTTTCCATGTAAAACATTATTTATTATTAAAGGAATTAATTTTTCTGGGAACTGATATGCTCCATAGTTATTTGAACATCTTGTAATATTCACTGGCATATGGAATGTTTCCATATAGGCAAGAACTAACATATCTGCACTTGCTTTTGATGTTGAATATGGAGATTTTGGAGAAAGTGGTGTTGTTTCGGTAAAAAATTTATTTCCAAAAGTTTTTACTTCTCCTCTGTTCTGTAAAAGAATATCTAAATCTTTATCATTAAAAGTAAGTTCTTTTCCCTCTGCTATATCTTTTTTAAGACTTCCGTAAACTTCGTCTGTTGATACCTGTAGATATTTTTTATTTTCTTTATATACTGGATAACCTTTTTCATCTTTTCCAACAGTCCAATATTTTTTTGCTGTATCTAAAAGAGTCTGTGTTCCTAAAATATTTGTTTCTAGGAATAATTTTGGATTTTCAATACTTCTGTCAACATGAGATTCTGCTGCAAAGTTTACAACATAATCAATGTCAAATCTTGAAAAAATATTTTCAACTAATTCGTTATTGCAGATATCTCCTTTTACAAATTCTACTCTTTTATCTTTTAATTCATTTTCGATATTTTTTAAATTCCCCGCATAAGTTAATTTATCAAGAATAACCACAAAAATGTCTTCATGCTTATTTAAAATGTATTTAAGATAATTTGCTCCAATAAATCCTGCTGCTCCTGTTACCAGATATGTTTTCATCTCTGTTCCTCCAAAAATCTGTTTATTCCACTTTCCCATGAAGGTATTTTTTTATTTATTACTTTTTCTAGTTTAGAGCTGTCAAGTTTTGTATATTCAGCTCTCTCTGCTTTTAGATTAAAATCTTTTGTTTTGGCTCTGTTCAACTTTCCCTGCCAACCTATTTTATCTAAAACATATTTTGCTTGATCATATTTACTTGCTTCTCCTTCATTTGATAAATGATACAATCCATATTTTTTAGTTTTAATAAGTTTCCAGCTGTAATATGCTAAATCTTTTGAATATGTTGGTGATGATACTTGGTCATCAACAATAGAAAGTTCATCTTTTAATTTACTCCAATTAATAACCTGCTTGTTAAAATTATTATTAGCAATTCCAAATACCCAGGAAGTCCTTACTACAAAACTATCTGGCTTTACTCTGAAAACTTCTTTTTCTCCCTCTAATTTTGTTTTTCCATAAACTGATAATGGATTAGGAATATCTTCCTCTGTATAAGGAGTTTTCTTTTTCCCATCAAATACAAAATCTGTTGAATAAGTTATATAATCTGCCCCTATTTCATCTGCTACTATCGCTAAATCTCTTGGAGCATATGTATTTAATTTTCTGCAAAGTTCAGATTCATCTTCTGCCTTATCAACATTATTGTATGCAGCACAATTTATAATAAGAGAAATATTTTTATTTTTTACAAATTCTCTTACTTTTTCAATATTTGTAATATCTAAATCATTTATATCTATTACAATATATTCTTCTTTTATTTCATCAAATAATCTTTGGAAGTCATATCCAAGCTGACCATTTGCTCCTGTTATTAATATCATTTAATATCCTCTAAAAATTTCTCAAAAGATAACTGCTTTTTATCTTTTTCAGATAAAATAAGATTTTTTTCATCTATGCCATATTCTCTAAATTTCCAATTAATATTTAATTTTTTATCATTCCAGATTATCCCGCCCTCATCTTCGGGATTATAATAATCTGTTGTTTTATATAACACTTCCGTATCATCTTTAAGAGTTAAAAATCCGTGGGCAAACCCTTTTGGAATATACAGCATATATTTATTTTCTTCTGATAATTCCACTCCAAACCATTTTCCAAAAGCAGAACTTTCCTTTCTTAAATCTACAACTACATCATATATTTTTCCTTTAATGACTCTTATTAATTTCCCCTGTGGATAATTTTTTTGAAAATGAAGCCCTCTTAAAACATTTTTTTGAGATTTAGAATGATTATCCTGTACAAATTCTTCCGTTATTCCTAATTCAAAAAAATCTTTTTTATTATAACTTTCATAGAAAAAACCTCTGTCATCTTTAAAAACCAATGGTTTTATTACAAATAAATCTTCTATAAAAGTTTTTTCTTTCATAAATTTTTTCATTCTGTTTCCTTTAACTTTTTTCTATAAGTTTCAATAAATATTTTCCATATTCTGTATTTAACATTTGATTTGCTGATTTCATTAATTCTTCTTTATTTATCCAGCCATTTTTATATGCAGTTTCTTCAATGCACCCAATATATTTTCCTGTTTTTTCCTGTTCATTTTTTATAAAATTTTGTGCTTCAAGCAAAGAATCACAAGTTCCTGTATCAAACCATATAAAATTATTCTTCAATATTTTTACAAATAATTTTTCTTCTTTTAAATATAAATTGCTAATATCTGTTATTTCTAGTTCTCTACGTTTACTTGGTTTTAAATTTTTTACTTTTTCTATAACACTATTGTCATAAATATATAATCCGGGAATAATATAATTTGATTTTGGATTTAATGGTTTTTCTTCTAGTGAAATTACTTTTTTATTTTTATCAAATTCAATAACGCCATATTGCTCAGGATTTTTTACTTCATATCCAAATACAATTCCTCCAGATTTTAGCTTTAGACTTTCTTTTAAGATATTTTCTAAATTTTCTCCATAAAAAATATTATCTCCTAAAATTAAAGTTACACTGTCATTTCTAATAAATTCCTTGCCAATTAAAAATGCTTCAGCAATTCCATTTGGATTTTTTTGTATCTTATAATTCAGATTTATTCTCAAATTGCTTCCATTACCAAATAATTCTTTAAATTTTATAATATCTTTTTCTGTCGAAATTATAAGAATATCTCTTATTCCTGCTCCCATTAAAGTTGCTAATGGATAATAAATCATAGGCTTGTCATAAACAGGAAGAAGTTGTTTACATACTATTTTCGTTAAAGGAGAAAGTCTTGTTCCACTTCCACCTGCTAGTATTATTCCTTTCATAATTTTTCCTTTATATATTATCAATCAATTTTTCATATTCTCTTATTACATTTTTTTGATTAAATTCTTCTTTCCTCATTTTTACTTTTTCTTCATAAAATTTTATTAAATCTGAGTTTTCAAAAAAATTAACTAACTTTTCAGATAATTGTTTTACATTTCCAACTTCAAACAGTTCTCCACATTCTCCATTTTTTAAAATTTCTCTTGGTCCTGTTGGGCACTCTGATGAAATTATTGTTTTTCCACAAATTAATGCTTCTATTAAAACTGTTGGAAGTCCCTCATACTTTGAACTATGAACTAAAAATAAAGAGTTTTTTATCCAAACATATGGATTTTTAGTAAAACCAATAAGTTTTACATTTTTTTCTATTCCATAATTCTCTATCATTTTCTTTATTTTATCTTCATCTGGACCACTTCCAACTATATAAAGTTTTTCCTCTCTGCCTTTTTTAATAGCAATCTTAAATGCTTTCATCAAAGTTTCATAATCTTTCTGTACAGTATCTAATCTTGACACCATAACACAATATCTATCTTTTAATAGCTCTTTTTGTTTTTCAGATAAATTATTTTCATCTTCTGCCATTTTAGTTATTCTGCTGAAATCAAAAGGATTATATATTCTTATAATTTTATCTTTTATCTTAGGATATATTTCTTGTAGTTCTTCTTTCATTTCATCACAAATAGCAATTACTTTATCATATTTTTCTAATCTTTTTCCAAATCTTTCTATTTTAGATTTCTTTTTTTTCAATTTAGGGATTGAATTATGAATCCATACTGCTTTTTTATCAATATTTTTTAATTTAGAAATATATTTAGATGCTCCTGCATCAAAATCTATTAATACATCTATCTTTCCTAACTTCCTTAATAATTTATTCATATTTTTACACATTATAAAAGTTTCTAAATTCATAAATAAATTATACATTAGTTTATTAAATAACTTTTTTTTATTTGCTTTATAGTATTCTGTTTTATTTATCAATTCTTTTGACTTTAAAAAATAATAAGGAATTTCTTTAGGAATATCTTTTTCAAAAATATTATCTTTTCCACAATCATCATCTATTACTAAGGTAATATTATACTTTTCTTTATCTATTGTCTGTAAAACTTCAATAAGAACTCTTTCTAATCCTCCAAGTCTTAAACTTCCACTTCTAAAAACTATATTTTTTTTACTCATTTTTACTCTCCAGTTTTTTTATAGCTAAATACATTGAAACTCCTATTAAAAATGTATTTGTTTTCCAAATATTTCTCCAAGCATTTTCCGTTAAGCCTGTTATATAAAAAGCACATGTTAAAGAAATACAACCTATCAAAATATAATATAAATTTTTATTTTTTAATTTTTTTAATAATAATACCTCATTAAAAAATATCACTCCCCAAAAAGCAAATAAAAATAAACTTAATATCCCTTCTTCTGAAATACTTGTAAAATACATATTGTGTGCATTCCCAGTTTCAGCTATATCTCTTAACATTTTTTTATTATGTACTTCATCATATTTATTATTTTTTTCAAGATATTCTAAAATATATTTAGGAGAATTATCCCTGCCTGCACCAAAAATTATATTTTCTTTAAATGTATACATTGCTCCCTGCCACATAAGTAATCTTATTTTGGGAGAATCATCATTTATGTTTTTTATACTTTTAAATCTATTTATATAATAGTTATCTTTTAAATATTCTGTTTTTGATAAAATTGCTCCTGATAATAAACACCCTATAAATACTGCTATTATTATTTTTTTGTTTTTTATACATAAAAAAATAAATATTCCAAGTCCGCCTATTAAAGATAACCACGCTCCTCTTGTCTGACTTAATAAAAGTCCTGATAAAGCTAAAATATAAGCTGGAATTGATAATATTAAAAATTTTATTTTTTTATTAATAATGCAATAAACTATAAAAGCTAAAATGAGAAAAGAAAGCATAGCAAACATATGAGCATCATCAAGAAGATTATTACCAAAACTTTCATATCTTAATTTTAAATTCCAATTTCTTTCACTATAAATTTTCATTCCATTAATAAAATTTATTATTACCGAAAAGCATATACAACTAATTACATTTAAAATTTCTTTTTCTTTATTTAAATAAAGCGGAATAAAAAATAAAGAAAAATACCTGTATGTTTTATCTAATGCTATTAATGAAGATTTGACTCCGCCAGGAGATAAAAAGCTAAAAGCAGGATATAATATTAATAATAATAATAAAAATTTTTTCTCTATTTCCATTTCTTTTATATTAAAATTTTTTATAAAAGATAAACTTCCTAAAATCATTAGTCCTAATCCTAAATTCATTCCGCTTTTTGAAATCATTAAAGAAAAAGCAAATAAATATACTCCTGCCAATCCTATCTTTTCACTATATTTTATTATTTTTTTATTCTCCATTTTCTTCCTCTCTTTAATATTTAAATTTTCCAACCTTTTTGTCTTAATTTCTTTTTTACTCTTTTAATTTTTTTTATTGCTGAAATATTTTTAAATTTTTTTAAAAATAAAGCTGTATAATATCCTATATCTTTTTTTAAAAAATTATATTTTTCTTTTATTTTATAATGTAAAGATAGTACAAGCAAATCTTCTTCTAATGTAAAAATATCATACCATTTTTTAAAATTCCAATATTTTTCCTGTTTTGCCTGAGAATCTATAATTTTTATCTCGTTATTATTTTTTATAAAATTAGAAGTATTTAAATCTCCATGATAAATATTATTTTTATGTAATTTTTCTATAATTTCTAATACTTTATCTATATCTTCTTCTGTCCTTAAAATTTTTCCCTCTATATTTTCCATTAAAATATAGCTTTCTTGAATGAAAGTATTTCTTTTTACAATAGCTGCATAAATTTTTACAAATTCTGTAATTCCTTTTTCCTCTGCTTCTTTTATATTTTTTAAAGTAGTTAATGCTTCACCTAATTTAAAAGCTGATAAAATTTTTCTCTGTGGTATCACATTTTCAGCTTTTGGACTTTTTAATACATATTCTTCATTTTTTAAAGATATTTTAGCAACATAATTTCTTACAGTATCTTTATATATTTTTACTATTTGATATTTTTTATCTACTATTTTTTCAGATATATCCAGAAATTTATCTTTATAATAATAAATTTCATATCCTTTATATTTTTTTTTATTTATTTTCATGCTTTATTAGTTCCTCTAATATTATTAATTTTTACATTGATATTTTATTAATTTTCTCATATTTTCTTTAAATTTTTCTATATTATGATTATCAGAAATTTTGATAATTGATTCTCTTATTTCTTCTTCTTTATATTCTAATATACACTTTTGTATTCCATTCTTAAAAATATCCAGCTTATCATATCCATCTCCTAATATAGTTCCTGTAAAATATCCATTATTTTTTGTTATATTATCTGGATTTTGGCAACTTACAATTTTTTCTCCATAGGAAATTGCCTCTAAAAAAGATACCGGAATGGCTTCATGTATTGAGGTATTAACCAAGATTTTACATTCTCTTAATAATTTGTCCTTTTCATTTCCTGAAATATGTCCCATAAATTTTAAATTTTCAACATTACTGTATTTTGAGATTATATCTTTTAACTCCTCTCCAGAACCGCAAACATAAAATTTATATTCAGGCAACATTTTAGCAAGTTCAAAATAAAGCCATGGTCTTTTTACTGCTGTTAATCTTCCTAAGAATAAAATACTGTCTTTTTTTTCATTTATATCAAAGTTATTATTTATTTCAACAGGATTTGGAAAATATTTTATACTTATATCTTCTGGAAATTTATATAACTTTTTAGCTTTTTCTTTTAAAAATTCTCCTTGAGATATTAAAATTAATCTATTTTCATTTCTAAGTTTTTCTAAAAGAACTTGTATCTTTTTTTCCCATTTGACATAATAATTTAAATAACTATCATACTCTGTAGAATGAGAAACTGTTCTTATTTCTTCCCAATCAGATAAAGGTCTTGGGTCTTGAATCCACATAATTAATTTTTTATTTTTTTCAACTCTCATTACCTCATAAGCTATTCTACTCATTTCAATACTTAAATATATATCAAACTTTTGCTCTTTAAAAAATTTCTTTACCATATTGAAATATATAAAATCTATATCAAATTTTGATGAATAATTTTTAGGCAAATAATGTATTTTAGTTCCATATTTTTCTATGGTTTTTATCTTTTTTTCTTTATTAGTCCCTAAAATTACTTCTATCTCTATTTCACAATTTGGCACATATTTTGCGATATATTTTCTTGCAAGCATACCATAGCCACCTACCCCCCCAATTTTTCGTCATAAAATTCTTCCACTAGTAATCCAACTTTTATTTTACTCATATATTAACTCCTCCATAGCTTTTTCAAATTTTTCTACTGATATTTTATTAATTTTTTCATCTGGATAATTTTCATCAAAAATTATTTTTTCTTTTTCATCTGGTCCTATATTTTTTAACCAAGGTACTTCATGAGCAAAAGGGACTGTTGTATCTTTAAATAATCCTATTCCTTTTTTTCTTAATGTAAAACAAAGATTATACAATCCTGACTCAAAACCAACAAATATTTTTGAACCTGCTACAACATCAAAAACTTCTTCAAGAGAAGTCTTATTTACCATATTTTTAAATTTAACATTCGGCAGTAATTCAATAAGTTTTTTAGCATATTCTAATTGTAAATTGCCATTTCCTACTAAAAGTATTTCATCATTTGGAAATTTTTTATTTAATACTTTTATATACTCTGCCATTTTTAAAGGACTGCATACTCTATCTCTTGCTGTAGAACCAACAGCAATTACTATATTCTTTTCTACAGTATTAAACTTATTTCTTAAATCAGGGTATATATCTTCTTTTTTTAATTTTTCCTCTAACACCCCTTCTCCTAATTCTCTAATAATATCTAAAATTTTTTTATTATTTTTAGATATATTAATATATCTAGTATAATATTTATTATACTTTTCCACATTTTTATTTAAATCTAAAATTCCTATTTTTTCATCTGCAAAAATATTACTTACAAAACTATCATTTCCAAATTCTAAATTAATAAATTTTTTTGTTCCAAGTGAATTTATATATATCATTTTCTTTATTCTGTAAAACAAATTATATTTCTCTTTCTTAGAAAAAGAAATGATATTCTTATATCCTAGAATTTTACCAATTTCTTTATATCTTTCCTGAAATACAAAATAAACATTATCGCTATATTTTTCCATTATTTTTTTTACTAAAGCACTTCTTACAAGAATATCACCAATTCCATCTGCTGATTTTACTAACACTATATTTTTATTAAGAAATTTTCTTTTATAAAAATATAAAATTAAATTAGTCAATTTGCTTATTATTAAGTTTTTTAAATAAGATTTTTTATAAATCTTTTTCATCTTTCCCCCATAATTTATCTTTTAATTTTTTATTTTTATAAATTTTTCTATTATTTTCTGCATCTCAACTTTATTAAAATTTTTTATATATCTCTTATCTTCACATTTTATAACATAACTAAAATCTGACTTTGGAGAAAAATACTTTATACTATTATCATTATCTGGAAAAATAGAAATGACAGGTATATTAAATGCAGATGCTATGTGAACAACACCTGTATCTACACTTATTAATATATCTGAATATTTTATTAAAGCTGCTGCATCTAAAATATTTTCTGTTTTTACAGATAATTTTATTCTTTCTTCTTTCCAATTTTCTATTTCTTTTGTCATCTTTTCATATTCATTAGGTAAAGTCATTACATATACTACTATATTTTTATTAGTTTCTATTATTTTAAAACAACTCTCTCTTACTTCTTCTAAAGATAATATTTTTTGAGGAGCTCCACCAATGTAATTGAACAATATATTTATTTTTTCTTTATTAAAATATTTTTCATATTTATTTTCTTTATCTCCTAAATAAATTTCATATTTTCTATTTTCTATATTAGGATTAAAATATTCAGCAAAACTTAAGCATATATCTGAAATATGAGAACTTTTACTATTAGAAATATATTTTGTAAAAATTGTTAATTCATCTTTTTTTATACCATATTTTTCTTTTCTAAAAGCACCTAAAATATACCTTGGATTTAATATTCTTAAACTTAAAATATTATAAATACGCATATTATTTGTAAAATCAAAACATAAATCATATTTTCCTCTTTTTAAAAATGAATCATAATAAGAAAATAATATTCTTAAAATCTTTATTTTGTGAACTAATCTGCTACTTTTTTCTGTTGTAATTACGTTTATATATGGACATTCTTCAAGTATCGGACTTGTAACTTTATCTAAATATATATCCATCTGAGCTTTAGGAAATATTTTATGAATCTCCCTTATAAATGGAGTGTAACATACTACATCACCTATTCTTCCACCTGGAATTAATATTTTTTTTACTAAATCTTTATTTATTTCTTTTCTCTTTTTACTTCCTATTACTTTTATTAAAAATCCTCTTAATTTATTCATTTACTTTTACCTTTCCCCATTTATAATCTTATCCAATTCGTTAATATCAAATTTATTAATATCAGGTTCTTCACCTTTTTTTACATCAAAATCTTTTGAAAATACCTGTACTGCTTCTTTATAGTTTGGTGACCACAAATCTTTATTCACTTGATTTTCTTCACTACTATCCCATCTATAAATTGCAGCCATTGGTTTTTTAAAAGCTGCTGCAATATGAACTATGGAAGTATCCGGGCTTACTACAAAATCAGATTTTTTTATTAGATAAGCTGTTTCCATAATACTGTTCAGCTCCGGATAAACAACATTTTCTTTATAATTTTTTACAATTTCTAAAATATCATTTTTTCTTCCTTTTTCACCTATAATAAAAACTATCCTGTTTTCTTTTTTTAATATTATATCAACTATTTTTTTTATATTTTCTTTGTTTATATCTCTATGCTTACTCGCTGCAAAAGGATTTAACACATAAATTTTTTTATTTTTATATTTTTCTAATTTTTTTTCAACAATTTCTTTTTCTTCTGCAGAAAAATGTAAATCATAATCTATATTTACATTTTCTATTCCAAGAATATTTAATACTTTTTTATAAAGTTCTGAAATATGGAAATTTCCTTTTGGCATATCGTAGCTTATATCAAACATTTCCCAATTTTCTCTGTTAAGCCCCATATTAAATTTTGCCTGACATTTATTAATAAACATCATTTGATTTACTCTTAACATTTCAGAAAAATCTATAAGCAGATCGTATTTTTCCTCTGCTATTTTTTCTGCAAGTTTTTTTATTTCATTTTTCTTTTTTATATAATTATAGATATTATCAACATAGGTATTATTTTTTAAAATTTGTGATGCCCCGCCTCTTGCAACAACACCTATTTTTATTTCAGGATAATTTTTTTTAATTTCTCTGAACATAAGAGTATTTACTACCATATCCCCTATCTTGCCGTCATATCTTAAAAATAATATCGATTTTATATTATTTTCTTCCAAAAATTTTCCTTCCTTTATTGGAAATTTCTCTGTTTTTTTATCCCAAATTTTTTTTCCAAAAGCAAGTCTTTTTTTTCTCATATAATCTTGAAAAACTCTGTTTAATTTTCTTATCATAATAAATTATCCTCTTTTATTTTTATATTTTTTTGCTTTATACTGGGCATATCCCGGAGATATTTTTCTTAAAAAATCGAATACAGAAGTTTTATCAATGGCTGTTCTTCTTATATCATATAAATCTTCTGTAAATATTCCACTTCCTGTATCTGTAGAAACTGCAAATTTATATCCTGCCTTTTTTACCATTTCTTTTGTCTCTTCTTTTCTATGACCATATGGATAAGCAAAAATATTTAATTCTTTTTCTAATCTTTTTTCTGTTATTTTTTTATCTTCAAAAATTTCTTTCTCTGCTTCTTCATCAGACGCTTTTAAAAAACTTATATGTGACAATGTATGTCCTCCAAATTCAATATGTCCGCTTTCCTGCATTTCTCTCACTTCATCATCAGACATAAGCATAAATTTTTTTTCATTGTCACTTTCCATTGTCCATTTATTATATTTTAAATCTGATACTAAAAATATTACTGCTTTCATATTGTATTTTTTAAGCATTGGAAAAAGTATCTCATAATTATCTTTATACCCGTCATCAACTGTAAGAATTATATATTTTTTATCAAATCTGTTTTCTAAGCCGATTTTTATTAAATCATTAAAAGTAATTGTTTTATATCCTAAAAATTTTAAAATTTTTAACTGCATTTCAAATTGTTTTTCTGTAACGAATAATTTTATTTTTCCACCGTCTTCTGCCTTTTTTACAAACTGATGGTACATTAAAACAGGTATTTCATATTTCTTTATTTTTGCATAATGATTTTGAAATTCTAAAATATTTTCTATTCTTCCATATAAATATGGAATTTTTAATACTTTTTCTGCTAATTCAAGAAAATTATTTTTTTCTTTTGAATAAATTATTTTCCCTCTTCCAAAAATACAATTTACTACAGCATTTACTATATTCTTATACATTATATTATTTTTACTGCTTTTTAATTTTTCTTCTATTTCTTTATCAATATTACCGATTATATAAATTTTCATAACCTGTCAATAAACTCCTCTATAACCTTTTTTCCATTTTCTTTACTAAAATCTTTTGCTCTTTCATAACCTAGTTCTTCATATTTTTTTCTTTCATCTTTATTTTCCAAATAATAATTTATTTTTTCTGCCATTTCATTAGCATTATTTTCTATTAAAACTCCATATTTATTTTCTTTCACTAATTCTTCAGAGCCATTATTATGAGTAGATATAATCATCTTTTGTAGATACATTGCTTCTACTAAGGTCAAAGAAAATCCTTCCGATTTTGATGGTAATATGTATAATTCTGAGTTTTTTATATATTTATATGGATTTTCTCTCTGCCCTAATAATAACACATCATTTTCTAAATTTAATTCCCTTATCTGTTTTTCAAGATTTTCTCTTTCTCTTCCCTCTCCTGCAATTAATAATTTTTCAGAAACTTTATATTTATCTTTTAAAATTTTAAAAGCATTTATAAGCAGTTTATGGTTTTTATTTTCTGTAAGAGACCCCACACTTATTATATATTTTCCATAGTCTTTTTCCAATTTTTCTTCTGCTTTTTTTTCTATTAAATCAAAATCTAAAAAATTATATATTTTAACAACTTCTTTATTATTGTAATTTTTTAAATATCCATTTTTCATGGTTTCGTTTATAGTTACAATACAGTCATATTTATTTACATTTTCTCTTTTCTGTTTTTTTCTTAAAAGTTCTCCGCTTCCTGCATGACTCCAGCCTATAATTTTTTTATTTTGCAGATTAATTTTATGAAGATTTCTTAAAAGCCCCATATCATAATCTATAATTATATCAGAAAAATTTAAATATTTTTTTAGTTCTTTAAGTGAGATTTTCTTTTTTAACTTCAAAAGATGAGAATAATAAAGTTTTTCTAAAAAGTTTTTACTGCCTTGGTATTTTTCTATTTTATTCATAAATTTTTCTGTTGTAAGAAATTTATAATCTACCCATTTAGGAATTCTATCTATGTAATCATTTCTTTTTCCATTATTTTCTTCTATTAATAATAAAATTTCATATTTTTTAGAATCAAGTATATTCAAAAATTCCATCAGCATTTTCTCCTGCCCACCAATAGAAATATTTCCATTATGAATTAATAATTTTTTTCTCATTATACTTCCCTCGCTAAAATAAAATAATACTATTCTTAAAATATTATAACAAATTATATACTTTTTTTACACCTTTCTTTCCCTTTTTTCTATTTTTATTTAACCAAAATTTTTCAATGAAATAAAAAAATATGGTATAATAAAAAACAGAATATAAAGCTTTTTATTTTCTATAACAAATATAAAAAACTTAGGGGTTATTTATGAAAAAATTATTTCAAAATTTAAAGTCAGATGCAAAATATTTTTATTTTTGTTTTATTATTCATGCTTTTCCATTTATTTTTATTATTTTAAACAATTATTTTAAAAATCATGTTTCAATTTTTCATGATGGAGCTAAAGCAGTAGAAGCTCTTTTTAATTTTGAGCTTATTTTTTTAGGTATTTATTTAATTTTATACTTTTTTAAGGTAAAATATATTTATAAATTTTTATTATTTCTCTTGGGAATAATTTTATTTTTTAATTCAATAGATTTGTTTTTATATTTAAATTTTTCTTCTCAGCTTACTCCTGAGCTTATTAATATTTTCTTTGAAACAAATAAAAACGAAGCTGCAGAATTTATTATTACTTTTTTTAATAAAAATATTTTAATAGTTCTTTTTTATTTTTTCATCTGCATTATTTCATTGAAATTTTGGAAAAAATTTGGATTTTTTAAATTAATTTCACTTACATTTTTAACCATTTTTCTTATAACTTATACTTTCGATATTCCTGGAAATCTTACTTTAAGAAAAAAACATGTAATAAAAAATATACATCATAGTTTTTCAAGATATTATAAAGAAGCAAATGATTTAAAAAATTTCATGCAGAATTTTGAAAAATATACAGCACATATTACTGCTGAAAATACCGAAGAAGAAGCTGTATATATCTTAATTATAGGAGAGTCTTTTACAAAACACCACAGTTCTCTTTATTCTTATCCTAGAAATACAAATCCATATATGAAATCTTTAAAAGATAAAGAAGAACTTTTTGTTTTTAATGATGTTGTTTCTCCTCATCATTTTACAAGAGATACTTTAAAAAAATTAGTTACAACATATTCTCATGACAGCCAGACTGGATTTGAAAACTCTATGAATATCATAGATATTATGAAAAAAGCCGGCTTCAAAACTTATTGGATAAGTAATCAAGAAGATTTTGCTTTTAGAGGTGCAGGACTTAGTGCTGTAATTCATAGAGCTGATGTCATAAACTTTACACAAGAACTTTATTTGGCTGACAAGGAAGAAAAAAATTATGATGAAAAACTTCTACCAATGTTTAAAAATGCAATTAATGATAAAACAGCAAAGAAAAAATTTATTGTAGTACATTTATTTGGAAGTCATCCTGGTTATAAATACAGATATCCAAATAATTTTATTACATTCTCTCTTGACAGCACCGAAGAATTTTTTAATAAAAACCAAATTCTTCACAAAGAAGATATTAATCACTACGATAATTCATTGGTGTACAACGATAGTGTTATTATAAAATCAATTATAGAAGATAACAATTTAAGAAATTTAAATTCTTTTATTCTTTATCTTTCTGACCATGGTCAAGATGTTCGTGATGAACTTGATACAACTTCATCTCCTCCACCAATAAATACTTTAAGAGGAGTTGAAATTCCTATGATTTTCTGGAGTTCTCCGTTATATAATGATTATCATAAGGAAAATATAAATAATATAAAATCTTCTCTAAATAATCCTTATTGTTCTGAAGATATTATTTATTCTCTTATTGATTTGGCTAACATAAAATATTCTGAACATCATTCTGAAAAAAGTATTATTAATAAAAATTTTATTCCAAAAGAAAGAACTATTTCTTCTGATGGAATTATATATAAAAAATAAGGAGACTTTTATGAAAAAAGTAAAATTTATTTACAACCCATTCTCAGGAGAACGTGAAATTTTAAAGTATCTTGATTATATTATAAATGCTTATCAAAAAAATAATTACGTTATTGTACCGTTTCGTATAAGTTACAATGCAGACTTAGAAAATGCTTTCACAGATGTTGACGATTCTTATGATCATATTCTTATTTCTGGAGGAGACGGAACAGTAAACCAGATTGTAAATATTATAAAAAATAAAAATTTAAATATTCCAATTGCTGTTCTTCCAGCAGGAACTGCAAATGATTTTGCTCATGTAATTGGTATGCCCCACAGCATAAGACAGTCTGTTGATATGATTTTAAAAAGTACTCCAAAGTTTATTGATTTGGGAAAAGTAAATGATAAATATTTTATAAATATTTTCAGCTGCGGGCTTTTTACAGATGTTTCACAAAAAACGCCGACAAATCAGAAAAATACTTTTGGTAAACTTGCATATTATTTTACAGGTTTAAAAGAACTTCCAAATTTTAAAAAATTAAATCTTTCTGTTAAATCTGAACATCACAATTTTAACGGTTCGTCTATTTTATTCTTTGTTTTTAATGGAAGAACAGCAGGGGGATTTGAAATAGCTCACGATTCTCTGGTTGATGATGGTATGCTTGATGTTATTATTGTAGACGGGGAAAATATTTTAGAGAAACTTACTTTTGTTTCACAATTTATTTTAAAGAAAAATCTTGAATATCCAAAAGGAATTATACATTTTAAAACAGACAGTTTAGAAATAGAAATTGAAAATAATTACAACACTGACATTGACGGAGAACCAGGTCCGACATCACCTTTAAAAATCACCTGTGAAAAAAAATCTCTGCAGGTTTTAGGATTTATATAAAAATTTTAGGAGGGAAAAACTCCCTCCTATTTTAATCTTTTCTCTATTTCATTAAAAACGTTATTTCCATCATAAAAATCTGACATTTTTCCAATAATTTCTGTTCTTTCAACAAGCTGACGTCTTAATCTTTTAATCAAAGATTTTTTTCTATAAGCCGAAAAGAAATCTTTTCTATAATCTTCTAAATCTATTGCATACAACTCATTTTGATAAACTATAAAATTATCAAAATTAAAATCTCCAAAGTATATTCCTAAATTTATAATTTTAGAAACAATTTCAACATATTTATTTATCAGCTCTTTTCCTCTTTCTTTTTCAGAGTTTATAAGCTCTTCTGATAAATCTTTTCCATTTATTTCTTTTGTTGAAACACTATATTTATCAAAATCTATAACTTCTGCTACCTTTATCCCGTCTTTTTCTAAAATATCAGAAATATATTTATAATTTCTCCCTGGATATTTCCTAAATCCTAAAAAATATTTTAATCTTTTATCATATTTAGGATAAAAATATTTAGTATAAATTCTTTTTTCTGTATCAAACACAACCTTTGTTCTTTTGTGATTAACTATAACTTTTTCCATATCTCTCCACCAATTTTAAATTGAATTTCTATCCTTCCCAAATAATTTTATACCATATATTTCACTTTTTTACAATATAAAAAGGACCATTGCAAAAATGCAACAGTCCCAAAAAAATTTTTTATTATCTTGAGTAGTTAGGAGCTTCTTTTGTTATTTGAATATCGTGAGGGTGGCTCTCTTTTAATCCTGCACCAGTGATTTTAACAAATTTTCCATTTAATTGAAGATCTTTTATTGTAGGAGTTCCGCAGTATCCCATACCTGCTCTGATTCCTCCGCAAAGCTGGAATATAACGTCTTTAAGGTCTCCTCTGTAAGCTATTCTTCCTTCAATTCCTTCAGGAACTAATTTCTTAGCATCATTTTGGAAGTATCTGTCTTTTGAACCTCTCTTCATTGCTGCAAGAGAACCCATTCCAACATAAACTTTATATCTTCTTCCTTCATAAATAACTTCTTCACCAGGAGCTTCTTTTGTTCCAGCAAGAACTCCTCCAAGCATTACACAGTCAGCACCAGAAGCAAGAGCTTTAACTATATCTCCAGAAAGTTTAATTCCTCCGTCAGCTATAACTCCGATTCCTCTTTCTTTACATACTTGGTATACGTCGTTTACAGCAGTAAGCTGAGGAACTCCAACCCCTGCAACAACTCTTGTTGTACAGATTGATCCAGGTCCGATACCAACTTTAACTGCGTCGACACCAGCTTCTATTAAAGCAAGAGCTGCTTCAGCAGTAACAATGTTTCCTGCAACTAATTGAATATCAGGGAAAGCATCTCTTATTTCTTTTACTCTTCTTATAACTCCTGCTGAATGTCCGTGAGCAGAGTCAACAGTTATTATATCTGCACCAGCTTTTACAAGAGCTGCAACTCTTTCAAGAGTATCATTTCCAACTCCAACAGCTGCTCCGACTCTTAATCTTCCATGCTCATCTTTGCAGGCATTTGGATATTCAACTATTTTATCTATATCTTTTATAGTGATTAGTCCTTTTAAGTATCCATTTTCATCAACTATTGGAAGTTTTTCTATTCTGTTAGATATTAAGATTTCTTTTGCTTCTTCTAATCCTGTTCCAACAGGAGCAGTTATTAGATTTTCTTTTGTCATTACATCAATAACAGGAGTATCATAATCTTTTCTGTATTTTAAGTCTCTGTTTGTAATGATTCCTATTAATTTTCCATCTTCTTCAATTACAGGAAGACCAGAAATTTTATATTGTCCCATAAGTTCGTCTGCATCTGCAAGAGTACAATCTTTAGTTAAAGTGATTGGATCTTTTATCATTCCGCTTTCATTTCTTTTAACTTTATCTACTTCTTTAGCTTGTTCTTCAATAGTCATGTTTTTGTGGATAAATCCAAGTCCGCCTTGTCTTGCAAGAGCTATTGCAAGATCTGCTTCTGTAACTGTATCCATCGCAGCACTAAGAATAGGCACGTTTAAAGTTATTTTTTTAGTAAGCTTAGTTTTTAAGTTAATGTCTTGAGGTAATACATGAGATTCTGCTGGTATTAGCAGAACGTCATCAAAAGTTATTGCTTCTTTTACAATCTTTCCGTTCATTGTATCCATTGGCTTTTTACTCCTTTTTATACTTAATTTTTTAATAATTTATTTTCTAATTTTTTATGGTATAGGAATTATTATACCACATCTTTTGCACCTATGTCATGTCTAAAAAATAATTTTTCACATTTTATTTTTTCTATGTCACTGTATGCTTTTTCTTTTGCTTCAGCAAGAGTATCTCCCTCTGCCACAACGATTAAAACTCTTCCACCGTTAGTGTAAAGTTTTCCATTTTCCTCTTTAGTTCCCATATGGAAAAGTATAGATTCCATTCCATCTTCAATTTCTATTTCAGCATTTGAAGTTGAAGAAGCTGGGTATCCTTCAGAAGCTAAAACAACACCTACAGTTGTTTTTTCACTCCATTTAACTTCAGTTTCTTTTCCACTCATTATATCAAGGATTAATTGTACAAGGTCGCTTTCCATTCTTGGAAGAATTGCTTCTGCTTCAGGGTCTCCAAATCTTGCATTAAACTCTATTGTTTTAACACCTTCTTTAGTATCCATTATTCCTGCAAAAATAAATCCTGTAAATGGAAGTCCCTCTTTTTTAAGTCCTTCAAGAGTAGGTCTTATAATTTCGTTAACACTTGCATCTATTATCTCTTTTGTAACTCTTCTTACAGGTGAATATACTCCCATTCCTCCTGTATTTGGCCCTTTATCTCCGTCAAAAACTCTTTTGTGGTCTTGCCCGACTTCTAAAGGAATAACTTTATCTTCATGAGCAAGAGCTATAAGAGAAAATTCAAATCCGTCAAGGTATTCTTCTATTACAACTTTGTTATCTGGAATTGCAAAAGCTATTTCAAGAGCTTCCACAGCTTCTTCTATTTTCATTGCAACTGTTACACCTTTTCCGGCTTTAAGTCCGTCTTCTTTTATAACGATTGGTGCTCCATGTTTTAAAATATATGCTTTTGCATTTTCAAAATCTGTAAATGTTTCGTATGCCCCTGTTGGAACATTGTATTTATTCATAATATGTTTTGCAAAATCTTTACTGCTTTCAAGTCTTGCAACATCTTTTCTCGGCCCGAATATTTTAAGCCCTCTTGCTTCAAATTCGTCAGCAGCTCCTAGAGCAAGAGTTGTTTCAGGCCCTACAACTGTTAAATCTATTTTTTCTTTTTCTGCAAAATCTGCAAGAGCTTTTATATCACTGTCTTTAATATCCACATTTATTCCAAATGCAGCTGTTCCCGGATTTCCAGGAGCTACATATACTTTATCAACTAAAGGACTTTGATTAAGTTTCCATGCAAGAGCATGTTCTCTTCCACCTTTTCCTATAACTAATATTTTCATTTAAAATACTCCTTATAATATTTTTATGATTAGTGTTTGAAGTGTCTCATTTTTGTGAATACCATTGCTATTCCATGGGCATTGCATACATCTATTGAAAGCTGGTCTTTTATAGATCCACCCGGCTGAATTATAGCTTTTACTCCATGTTTAACTGCAAGTTCAACTGTATCCGGCATAGGGAAGAAAGCATCTGATGACATATATGAACCTTTAGATTTTTCTCCAGCCTGCTCAAGAGCAATTTTCGCTGCTCCTACTCTGTTCATTTGTCCTGCCCCGACTCCCAGAGTCTGATTTCCTTTGCTTATTACTATTGCATTTGATTTTACGTTTTTAACAACTTTCCATCCAAATAATAATTCTTCAATATCTTCAGCTGTTGGTTTTGTTTCAGTAACACAAACTAAATCTTCAGCTTTTACTTCTCCAAAATCTATATCTTGAATTAAAAGTCCGTCATTTACTCCCATAACTCTTTGTTTATTTACAATTTCTTTGTTTATATCAAGAGTCATAAGTCTTATATTTTTCTTAGCCATTAATATTTCAAGAGCTTTTTCTGTAAATGCTGGAGCAATTACAATTTCTAAGAATAATTTATGAAGTTCTGCTGCAACAACTTCATCAACTGTATCATTTACTGCAACAATTCCTCCAAATATAGAGATAGGGTCTGCTGCATATGCTTTATCCCACGCTTCTTTTAATGTATCTCCAAGTCCAACACCGCAAGGATTTGTATGTTTTACAGCAACTACAGCTTTTTTACCGTCTTTAAATTCTCTTAAGATTTCAATAGCTCCGTTTGCATCTTGAATATTGTTATATGATAATTCTTTACCGTGAAGCTGTTTTGCTCCTGCTATTGAATATCCAACCATTGGGCAGGCATAGAATGCTGCTGATTGATGAGGGTTTTCTCCGTATCTTAAATCCTGCACTTTTTCATAAGTAAGAGTTAATTTTTCAGGATATTCTATTCCAAGTCTGCTTGTTAGATATCCAGCTATAAGTGAATCATATGCTGCTGTTGTTCTGAAAACTTTTGCTGCAAGTTCTTGTCTGAATTCTAAAGTTGTATCTCCATGCTCTCTTATTTCAGCAATTACTCTTTCATAGTCAGCAGGGTCAACACACACTGTTACAAATTTGTGGTTTTTAGCAGCACTTCTTAACATGCTTGGTCCGCCGATATCTATATTTTCAATAAGCTCTTCGTGTGTTCCGCCTTTTTTAAGAGTTTCTTTGAATGGATAAAGATTTACAACTACTAAATCTATTAGTTCAATTTTATTTTCAACTAAGTCTTTCATATGTTCTTCATTGTCTCTTACACAAAGAAGTCCTCCGTGAACATTTGGGTGAAGAGTTTTTACTCTTCCGTCCATCATTTCAGGAAAATGAGTTATATCAGATATAGAAAGAGTTTTAAGTCCTGCATCATCAAGGGCTTTTTTAGTTCCTCCTGTTGAGATTATTTCATATCCTAATGTGCTTAATTCTTTTGCAAACTCTATTATTCCTGTTTTATCTGAAACACTTATTAATGCTCTTTTCATTTAGTTTCTTTCCTCCTCAATTTTTTCACAAAGCTGTTTTAAAACCATTGGATAAATTCTATGTTCAATCTTATGAATTTCTTCTTCAAGTTTTTCAATATCCCAAGATTTATCAATTATTAATTTCTCTTGATAAATTATCTCTCCTGAATCTACCCCTTCATCAACATAGTGAATTGTTACTCCTGTTTCACTTGCTCCAGCTCTAAAGGCATCTCCTATTCCATCTTTTCCGGGGAAATTAGGAAGATATGCAGGGTGAATATTTATGATTTTATTTCTGTAAGCATTTAATAAAACTTCTGAAATTATTTTCATATATCCTGCAAGAGCCACAAGCTCAATATTATTATCTTCTAAAATTTTTATTATTTTTTCTTCATATTCCTTCTTGTCAGCACATTCTTTTAAGGAAACCACATAACATGGTATCTCTAAATTTTCAGCTCTTTTTACAGCAAAAGCATTCTTTTTATCTACTATTAAAAGTTCTATTCTGCATGGTGGATTGTCCCACTCTCTGCTTGTTCTTACCAAACTTTCAAAATTTCCTCCGTTTCCAGAGGCGAATACAGCTACTCTTACCATATAAGGTCTACTCCTTCACCTTCAACGATTTCTCCAAGAAGTACAGGTTTTTCTCCGTTAGCTTTTAAAACTTCCATAGCTTTTTCAACTTTGTCTTCATCAACAACAATCATAAATCCTATACCCATGTTGAATACGTTATACATATCTTCTTTAGGTACATCTCCTTCTTTAGCAAGGAATTTAAATATTTCTGGAGTATCTATTGCTTTTGTATCAATTTTTGCCTGTAATCCTTCAGGAAGGATTCTAGGCACATTTTCATAGAAACCTCCACCTGTTATGTGGCACATTCCATTTACTTCAACTTCATTTAATAATGCTTTTATTGTTTTAACATAAATTCTTGTTGGAGCAAGAAGAGTTTCTCCTAAAGATTTTCCTCCGAATACATCTTTATATCCGTTTAAGTCAAGCTGTTTATCTTTCATAACTATTTTTCTTACAAGAGAGAATCCGTTTGAGTGAACTCCTGAAGAAGTAAGTCCTATGATTTTATTTCCTTTTTTAACATTTGCTCCTGTTATTAATTTGCTTTTTTCAACAACACCAACACAGAATCCAGCAAGGTCGTAATCTCCTACTTCATACATATCCGGCATTTCTGCTGTTTCTCCGCCGATAAGTCCGCATTCAGAAAGAACACAACCGTCAGCAACACCTTTTACGATTTGTTCTATCTGCTCTGGGAAGTTTTTACCAACTGCAACATAGTCAAGGAAGAATATTGGCATAGCTCCTTGTACTAAAACGTCGTTTACACACATTGCCACAACGTCTTGACCTATTGTGTCGTGTTTATCCATTTCAAAAGCAAGCATAAGTTTTGTTCCAACACCATCTGTTCCACTGATAAGAACCGGCTCTTTATATCCTAAAGATGATAAGTCAAACATTCCTCCAAATGCACCTAAACTGTCTATCATTCCTTTTACTTTTGTTCTCTCAACGTGAGATTTTATTCTTCTCACTGATTCGTATCCAGCTTCTAAGTTTACACCTGATTCCATATATTTTTTACTCATCTTTTATTTACCTTCCTTTTCTTCTTTAAATTTTTTGTCTAGTCCAAACAGATATGTTGGATATTGTTTATCAAAACATGCTGCACAAATATTATCTCCAAGTCCTTTTCTTAATCCTTCAACTGATAAAAATGCTAATGAATCAGCAGATATATATTCTCTTAATTCTTCTAAGCTCATTCTTGCACTGATTAAGTCTTTAAGACTTGATGTGTCAACTCCGTAGAAACATGGAGCTATCATTGCAGGAGAAGCAATTCTTACGTGAACTTCTTTTGCCCCTGCTTCTTTTAATAATTTTATTATATATTTACTTGTTGTTCCTCTTACAATTGAATCATCAACAAGAACAATTTTTTTACCGGCTATTACAGAAGACATTGGAGAAAGTTTCATTTTAACTCCTCTTTCTCTTTCTTTTTGTGTAGGCTGAATAAATGTTCTTCCAATGTAACGGTTTTTAATAAGTCCTGTTTCATATGGAAGCCCTGAACCGTCAGCATATCCAACTGCTGCTGAAAGTGATGAATCTGGTACTCCTATAACCATATCAGCTTCTGGACATGGGCTTTCTTCAGCAAGAATTCTTCCACATATTCTTCTTGATGTATGTACGTTAAGACCATTTATTGTACTGTCAGGTCTTGAGAAATAAATAAATTCCATTGAACACATTTTATCTTGAGTTCCATTTGTATAGAATATTGATTGTATTCCGTCTCTGCTTATTTTTACTATTTCTCCAGGTTTTATGCTTCTTAGGAATTTTGCTCCTAAAGTTTCAAAAGCAACTGTTTCTGAACTTACTACATATCCTTCTCCCATTTGAGCTAATGAAAGAGGGTGAAGACCGTTTTTATCTCTTATTGCATAGATTGTATTTCCTGTCATAACAACAAAAGAAAAAGCTCCTTCAAGTTTTGCTACTGCTTTTGTAAGTTTTTCAGTAAATGTTCCTGATTCTTTTTGAATAAGGTGGCATAAAATTTCACTGTCTGAAGATGACTGGAAGATACTTCCTTCAAATTCAAGCTGCATTCTAAGCTGGTCCCCGTTTACTATTTTTCCGTTATGGGCAACACTGAAATCTCCTAGGTGAGAACGAACTAAAAGAGGCTGAATATTTTCAATTCCCGGAGCTTTGTGGTCTCCCATTCTCACATGCCCTATTGCCATATCTCCTTTTAATGCACTTATGTTTTCAGCATTAAAAACTTCTATTACAAGCCCGCTTCCTCTGTGTCTTAAAATATGTCCATTGTCAGAAGTTGCAATTCCTGCTCCCTGCTGTCCTCTGTGTTGAAGAGAGTGCAGCCCGTAATAAGCTGACTGGGCTGCGTTCTCTACATTGTAAATTCCAAATACTCCACATTCTTCATGAATTTCATCTAATATATAATCAAATTCTCTCATTTTATTTTTTCCTCTTCCTTTTTATACGACTTGTATAACAATTAAAAATTTTAGTAAATAAATAATACAATGCCTTCTCATCTGAAGTTTTCTCTATTATTTTTTAAAGAAGTTTACTCCATTTTGGAAGATGTCTTGCATCTTTTCTCCATAAATATTTTTGAATATTCCATCTTCATAACGTTCTGAGTGACCCATTTTTCCAAAAATATGTCCATCTTTTGATGTAATTCCTTCAACAGCGTAGCATGAACCGTTAAGGTTGTATTTTCCGTCCATTGTAGGTTCTCCTTCAAGGTTACAGTATTGAGTTGCAACCTGTCCGTTTTCAAATAATTCTTTTGCAAACTCTTCGCTTACAACAAATTTTCCTTCTCCGTGTGAAAGTGTCATTGAGTGCATATCACCAATTTCAAAAGATGAAAGCCATGGAGATGAGTTTGAAGCTATTCTTGTTGTAGCTATTCTTGAAACGTGACGGTTAATGTCGTTTCTGAATAATGTAGGAGAATTTTCATTTAATTTATCCATATCTCCGTATGGAAGTAATCCTGATTTTATAAGTGCTTGGAATCCGTTACAAATTCCTAACATTAATCCTTCTTTAGCAAGGAATTCTTTTATTGCAGCTTTAACTTTTGGATTTTGTAAAATATTTGTTATAAATTTACCTGATCCGTCTGGCTCGTCTCCTGCACTGAATCCTCCTGGAAGCATTACTATCTGGCTTTCTTTTATTTTTCTGCTAAGTTTTTCTATTGAAGCTTCCATATCTTTAACTGTTAAGTTATTTATTACAAATATTTCAGCTTCTCCGCCAGCTCTTTCAAATGCTTTTGCTGTATCATATTCTGAGTTTGTTCCTGGGAATGCAAGAACTAAAACTTTTGGTTTGTCATATAATACAGATGCTTTTTGTTTCATATTTCCTTTTTTCTCTGTCGGCATAAATACTTTTTCAGCTTTTGCTCCTGTATCATATGGATAAATTTTTGCATATCTTTCTTCCCAGTCAGATATTGCTTTATCAATATTTATTACTGCTCCGTTTATTCTTATTTCTTTTGTATCTTCAACTGTTCCAAGTAAAGATCCGAAAGAAAGTTTTTCTCTGCTTTCAACAACTAATGCTCCCGGCATTAAATCAAATAATTCTTCAGTTGTTTCAACATTAACTCCAAGTTTGTTTCCGAAAGCCATTTTCATAAGAGCTTCAGCAGCTCCTCCGAATTTTACAACAGATGCTGAAACAATGTTTCCGTTAAGCATTTCTTTTCTTACATTGTCAAATACAGCTTTTACTGTATCATATTTTGGAGTGAAGTCGCTGTTGTATTCAGGTTTTACTAAATAGATATAGTTTCCTGCTGTTTTGAATTCAGAAGAAACGATATTTTGTGTTTTTTCTGTTGTAACTGCAAAAGAAATTAATGTAGGTGGAACGTCTATATTCTTAAATGTTCCGCTCATACTGTCTTTTCCTCCGATTGCAGGAGTTTCAAATTCAACCTGAGCTTCTAATGCTCCAAGAAGTGCCATAAATGGTTTTCCCCATCTTGTTGGTTCTTTTCCTAATCTTTCAAAATATTCTTGGAAAGTAAGTCTTGCTTTTTTATAATCTGCTCCTACTGAAGTAAGTCTTGCAAGAGATTCTATAACTGCATAGATTGCTCCTAAGTATGGAGATTTTTCAGAAATGTATGGATTAAATCCATAAGTCATAACTGATGCTGTATTTGTAAATCCACGTGTAGGGAATTTTTGTACACTTGCTTCACTTTCTGTTAATTGATATTTTCCTCCAAAAGGCATAAGAACTGTTGAACGTCCAACTGTTGAGTCAAACATTTCTATCATTCCTCTTTGAGATGCTACGTTCATATCTTTAAGAGTTGCTGTTAATTTTTCTTCAACTGTTCCTGCTTTTTCAGATTTAAATATTTCTTGTTTAACCGGAGCTGTAACTTTAACGTCCTGCTCTTGTCTTACTCCGTTTGTATCAAGGAAGCTTCTTGCTATATCAACTATTGTTTCCCCTCTGAATTTTATAACAAGATTTTCTTTTTCTGTTACTTTTGCAACAAGTCTTGTTTCAAGGTTTTCTTCTTTCATTAACTTTTCAAATTTTTCTCTGTTTTCTGGAGCTATAACAACTGCCATTCTTTCCTGAGATTCACTGATTGCAAGTTCTGTTCCGCTAAGTCCCAGATATTTTACTGATACCATATCTAAGTTTACTTCAATTCCTCTTGCAAGTTCTCCGATTGCTACTGAAACTCCTCCAGCACCAAAGTCATTTGATTTTTTAATAAGTTTTGTAACTTCAGGATTTCTGAATGCTCTTTGAATTTTTCTTTCTATTGGAGCATTTCCTTTTTGAACTTCTGAAGAACATTTAGTAAGTGATGAATCGTTGTGTTCTTTAGATGAACCTGTTGCTCCTCCAACACCGTCTCTTCCTGTTCTTCCTCCAAGAACTATTACTAAATCTCCTGGTTTTGGTTCTTCTCTTAATACATATTCTTTTTTAACAGCTCCTACAACTGCTCCAACTTCCATTCTTTTTGCTTTATATCCATTGTGGTATATTTCTCTTACAAATGTAGCTGCAAGTCCGATTTGGTTTCCATAAGAAGCATATCCGTGAGCTGCTCCTTTTGAAATTCTTACTTGAGGAAGTTTGTTTGGAAGTGTATCTTCAAGTTTTTCACAAATATCCCCGGCTCCTGTAATTCTCATTGCCTGATATACATAAGCTCTTCCTGAAAGAGGGTCTCTTATTGCTCCACCTATACATGTACTTGCTCCTCCAAAAGGTTCAATTTCTGTTGGGTGGTTGTGAGTTTCGTTTTTAAACATTAAAAGCCATCTTTCAGTTTCTCCGTCAACGTCAATGTCAACTTCTATACTGCAGGCATTTATTTCATCAGTAATTTCCATATCGTCAAGTTTACCAATTTTTCTCATGTATTTTCCGCCAAGTGTTCCCATGTCCATAAGAGTCATTGGTTTTTTATTTCCGTGAACTTTTGTTCTAAGTTCAAGATATTTTTCATATGCTCTTTGAATTGCTTCTGTCATTTCACCTTTTTCAATTACAACACTTTTTAAGAAAGTTTCAAATGTTGTGTGTCTGCAGTGATCTGACCAGTAAGTATCAAGAACTTTTATTTCTGTTTCTGTTGGGTCTCTGTCTTCTTCAACAAAGTATTTTTGGATATGTTCCAAATCATCTGCTGTCATTGCAAGTCCATTTACAGATACAAAGTTTTCAAGTTCCTCTCTTGAAAGTTTTCTAAATCCATCAAGAACAGGAACAGGCTCAACTGTTACATCCTCATTATTTTCAAGTATACTTAAATCTTTTTCTCTTGTTTCAACAGGGTTTATTAAATATTTTTTAATTTTTTCTAGGTCTTTTACCTCTCCATAGAAAACAATTATTCTTCCGCTTTTTATTGTTACGCTGTCTTTGCTGTTTAAAAGAGCAAGACATTGTTCTGCTGAATCGGCTCTCTGGTCATACTGTCCTGGAAGGTTTTCTATTGCCACATAAGTTTTTCCTGCAAGATCAATCTCATCATAAACATTGTCTGTTACTATTTCTGATAAAACTTTTGTCTTTAAAAGTTTTACGTCCTCTTCGTCACAGTTGAAAACATCATAAACATTATAAAGTTCTGCTCCTGTAAGACCTGTTTCGTATAAATTTTCTCTGATTTCGTTTAAAATTGAATTTCCTTCAACTTGAAATCCTTGTTTTTTTGAAACAAAAATTCTCTTATTCATCTCTCCTCCATATATTAATGTTTTAATTTTTTTATTTTCTACTCAGCAAGTTCCTCTGCTCTTTTTATAAGAGCTTCCAAATCTTCTCCTGTCAGGTTAAGGTGTCCCATTTTTCTGTCAACCTTTGCCTCTCCCTTACCATACATATATAATTTTTCGTTTTCTTTAAGTTCGGCACTCTCTATTCTTTCAACATCTTGTCCTAAGATATTAAGCATTACGCTTTTCTTAACAAGTTTTGGATCTTCAAGATGTTTTCCGCATATTCCTTCTATCTGTAAATCAAATTGTGATTTGTCACATCCGTCCATTGTGTAGTGTGCAGAGTTGTGAGGTCTTGGTGCCATTTCATTTACATATATTTCTCCATCTTTTCCGTAAAAATATTCTATTGCTAAAGGCCCTACAAAATCCAGTCCCTCAATAACTTTTTTAGTTATTTCTTTTACTCTCTCCTGAACGTCTTCCCCTATTCTTGCAGGAGCTATTGTTATATGAAGTATTCCGTTTTTGTGAATATTTTCTACAACAGGAAATACTCCCACAGATCCGTCTGTACTTTTAACTGCTATACAAGAAAGCTCGCATTTAAAATCAACCATCTTTTCTAAAATATATTCTCTCTTTTCTAATTCGCTGGCAGCTTTTTCAAAATCTTCTCTTGTTCTTAAAACCCACTGTCCTTTTCCGTCATATCCTCCCATAGAAGTTTTTAAAATTGACGGATACCCAATCTCTTCTACAGCTTTTTCAAAACTTTCTCTATCTGTAACAGCTCTGAATTCAGCTGTTTTTATTCCAAGTTTATTTATACTGCTTTTTTCTCTAAATCTGTGCTGGCTGATATAAAGAGGTCTTCTTCCTTGAGGAATATATCCTCCGTTTTCTTCTAAAATATCTATTGCTTCTGAAGGTACATTTTCAAATTCATAAGTAACTACACTTGAATTTTTTGCAATGTATAAAAGACTTTCTTTATCATCATAAGGTTTTGCTAAATGTAAATCTGCTTCAAGAGCTGCACAAGCTGCTTTTGACGGCTCAAGTACCATTGTTTTATAACCTTGTCTTCTGGCACTTTCACAAAGCATTTTTCCAAGCTGCCCTCCTCCAAGAACAGCTATCCATTTTCCCTTTTCTATAAGCATTATGCCTCAACCTCGCTTGTTCTTAAAACTTCGTCTCTCTGTTCTCTTCTAAATTCTTCAACTTTTTTAGCAACTTCTTCGTCCATAAGAGCTATTATTTCACTTGCAAGTATTCCTGCATTTTTTGCTCCGGAATTTCCTATTGCAACTGTTCCTACTGGAATTCCTCCAGGCATCTGAACTATTGAAAGAAGTGAATCAAGCCCGCTCATTGCTTTTGACTGAACAGGAACTCCTATTACAGGAAGAGGTGTTAAGCTTGATACCATTCCAGGAAGATGAGCTGCCCCTCCGGCCCCTGCTATTATAACTTTAATTCCTCTTTCTTTTGCTGATTTTGCATATTCAAACATAAGCTCAGGTGTTCTGTGAGCTGAAACGATTTTTACTTCATAATCAACTCCAAATCTTTTTAACATCTCAACAGCATTTTCCATTGTAGGAAGATCCGATCTGCTTCCCATAATAACTCCAACTCTTGCCATTTACTTTTCCCCTCCAAAACTTTATTCATTAATTTTAAATTTTTTATATAATTTTTTGAAGCGAACTAAAATTTTAATAAATAAAAATTTCAGTTCATCGCATTTATTAGTCGTTGAATTTCCTTTTAGTTATTCAACTCCTATAAATGCGAAAAAAAAGCACACTACGAAATGTGGCAGACCGTCACTAGACCGTCTGCACACTCATAGCGTGCATAATTTCATTTTTTTCTATGTTAATTAACCCAATTAAATTTGTCTCGTCAAACTTGCTGCTAAATGTCCTTTTATTCCTTTTAAAAATAAAACACATTGTCACTCTGTCTCCTCATTATTAAATTATAAAGAACGAAAAATTAACCCAATTTTTCTCTCGAAGCAACATAGCTACAACAAATAGAATATTATTTTTTTAAATTATATTTACAAGTTATATCTTTGATGCTTATAGTCTGCTAATTTAAGGTTTGCAGGTAGAAACTTGTCGTCCGTATTACGACTATTATATAAGCGATTATTTATTTTTCTTTATATCTTAGAATAGCACATTCTAAAAAATTTTTCAACTTTTTAATGTGAAAAAATGTAAAGTTTTATAACAGTAAATTTTTCTGTTTTATTTCTATAATATTTTGTTTTTTAATAAAACATTTTTCTTATATAAGAAAAAAACTGCCGCAAGTAAATCTGCAGCAGTTAATCTCATATAAATTATTGATTTTGTAATTCTTTAATATTTTCAGAAAGTTTATCAAATTTATCTTGATATTCTTTTTGAATTCTTCTGTCTCTTTCTAAAATGTGAGCAGGAGCTTTTGAAGTAAATTTCTCATTTGAAAGTTTAGCATTCATTTTTTCAAGTTCAACAGCAACTTTATCAAGCTGAGCCTTAAGTTTTTTTACTTCTGCTTCTATATCAAGAAGACCTGTAAGTATCATATAAACTTCTGAATTTCCTGTTACTCTGAATCCGCTTTGAGCAGGTTTTTCCATATCTTTTCCACATTCAATAGATTCTAAGTTTCCAAGTTTTGTTATAAAGAAATAGTTTTCTTTTATTGTATTAAGTTCGCTTTCATCAGAAGATTTTATAACAACTTTTGCTGGCTTTGCAGGAGAAATTCCAGCTTCAGCTCTTATATTTCTTAATGAAGAAATAAGTTCTTTTATATATTCAAAAGATTTTTCTACATCTTTATCTATTAATTTTTCATCAGCAACAGGATACTGTGCAAGCATTACAGTTTCTCCCTCTGCTTTTATTGTCTGCCATATTTCTTCTGTGATATAAGGCATAAATGGGTGAAGAAGTCTCATTCCTGCTTCAAGCACTGTCCATAATACATATTGTGCTGTAAGTTTTGAATCTGCATCTTCAGAGTTATATAATCTTATTTTTGCCATTTCAACATACCAGTCACAGAAATCTCCTCTTAAGAATTCATAAACTGATTTTGCTGCTTCGTCAAGAAGGAATTTATCAAGATTTTCTGCAACTGATTTTGCTGTTTCATTAAGTCTTGAGAATATCCATTTGTCAACAAGCTCATATTTAAGTCTTGACTTATCAACTTTTGTTACATCAAATCCATCAAGGTTCATAATAACAAATCTTGATCCGTTCCACATTTTATTTGCAAAGTTTCTTCCCATTTCAATAAGTTTTTCAGAGAAGTGAACGTCTTGTCCTTGAGATGTGTTGTAAATCATTGCAAATCTTATTGCATCTGCTCCATATTTATCTATAAGGTCAAGAGGGTTAGGAGAGTTTCCTAAAGATTTTGACATTTTTCTTCCTATTTCGTCTCTTACAATTCCGTGGAAGAATACATTTTTAAATGGAATTTCATCCATTTCATAAAGTCCGAACATAATCATTCTTGCTACCCAGAAGAATATGATGTCAGCACCTGTTACAAGTGTTGATGTAGGGTAGAATTTTTCAAGAGATTTTGTTTTTTCAGGCCAGCCTAAAGTTGAGAAAGGCCAAAGTGCTGATGAGAACCATGTATCAAGTACATCTTCCTCTTGAGTAAGTTCAACTTTTTTACCGTAATGAGCTTCTGCCTGTTTCATTGCTTCCTCTTCATTTATTGCAACGAACATTTTTTGGTCAGGTCCATACCAAGCTGGTATTCTGTGTCCCCACCAAAGCTGTCTTGAGATACACCAGTCTCTTATATTTTCAAGCCAGTTGTAATAGATTTTTTCCATTCTTTTTGGCATAATTTTTATTTCGCCGTTTCTTACAACTTCTAAAGCTCTTTTTGCAAGAGGCTCCATTTTTACAAACCATTGTTTTGAAACTCTTGGTTCAATAATAGTTCCACATCTATAACAAGTTCCTACATTATGATTATGAGGCTCTATTTTTACAAGGTATCCTTCAGCTTTTAAATCTTCAACTATTCTTTCTCTGGCTTCAAATCTGTCAAGACCTGCATATTTTGGATAATCTTCAACGATTTTTCCATCTGCTGTCATCATATTTATAATTGGAAGATTGTATTTATTTCCAATGTTAAAGTCGTTAGGGTCATGAGCAGGAGTAATTTTTAAAGCCCCTGTTCCAAATTCCATATCAACATATTCGTCAGCTATGATTTCAATCTCTCTTCCCACTAATGGAAGTATTGCTTTTTTACCAACAAATTCTTTATATCTTTCATCATTAGGGTTTACTGCAATAGCAACGTCTGCAAGCATTGTTTCTGGTCTTGTAGTTGCAATTATAAGGAACTTATCTGTATCTTTTACAGGATATTTTATATGCCAGAAATTTCCTGGTTTTTCAACGTGGTCAACTTCGTCGTCTGCAAGAGCTGTTCCGCATCTTGGACACCAGTTTACCATATATTCACCTTGATAAATTAATCCGTCATTATATAAATCAACGAATATATGTCTTACTGCTTCTGAAAGACCTTCGTCCATTGTAAATCTTTCTCTGTCCCAGTCAAGTGAAGCTCCAAGTTTTCTAAGCTGGTTAGTAATTATTCCCCCATGCTCCTCTTTCCATTCCCAAGTTCTTTTTAAAAACTCTTCTCTTCCTAAATCTTCTTTTGTAAGTCCCTCTTCAGCAAGTTTTCTTTCAACTTTATTTTGAGTTGCAATACCAGCATGGTCACATCCTGGAAGCCATAAAGTATTTTTTCCTGTCATTCTGTTGTATCTTACAAGAGTATCTTGGATAGAGTTATTTAAAACGTGTCCCATATGAAGTATTCCTGTTACATTTGGAGGAGGAATAACTACCGAATAGTTTTCCTTACCATCTTCTAAAGTAGCAGCAAAATATTTTGATTCTTCCCAGTGTTTATACCATTTTTTTTCTATTTCATTGGGAGAATAGATTTTTTCCAATTCTTTCATTAATTTCCCTCCTGCTGAATTTTTTCTTCATTTAAAATTTCTTCAATATAATCTAAGATTTCATCTCTTCCCGTATCCTTCAGTGAAGAATGGAAAAAGACATCTTCATTATGAAATTCAAGTTTTGTTCTTATAGCTTTCAAGCATTTAAACTTTTCATTGTTTGACACCTTGTCCATCTTTGTAAAAATAATTTTAAAAGGAATATCAAAGTGGTCAAGCCAGTGAAGCATATCCATATCTTCTGCTGTAGGAACTCTTCTTATATCAAGAAGAACGAAAACAAGTTTCTTTCTTTTGCTTGCAAGGTATCTTTCCATAGTCTGCCCCCATTCAGCTTTCATAGCCTTTGGAACTTTGGCAAAGCCATATCCCGGAAGGTCTACAAGAAAGAATTCATTATTTATAATAAAATAGTTTATAAGCTGAGTTCTTCCCGGCGTCTTACTTATTCTGGCAAGTTTCCCTCTTCTTGTTATACTGTTTATAAGAGATGATTTTCCAACATTTGATCTTCCAACAAAGGCAAATTCTATGTTAGAAAGTTCTTCCGGATAATCTTTTTCATACACGGCAGATTTAACAAATTCTGCTTGTTTTATTATCATTTTTCTCTCCTGTTTTATTTTTTAAAAACTAATTTCTCAACTTCATCATAATTTTTTACACAATTTATTTTCATATCTTTTGCAACTTCATGTGGAATATCTGCAATATCAGGTCTGTTGTCTTCTGGAAGAATTACTTCTCTTATTCCGGCTCTGTGAGCACCTATAACTTTTTCTTTCACTCCTCCTATTGCAAGAACTTCACCTGTTATTGTTATTTCACCAGTCATAGCTATATCCTGTCTTATTTCTCTTCCTGTTAATACTGAAAGAATTGCAGTTGTAATAGCTATTCCCGCAGAAGGTCCGTCTTTTGGAGTTGCTCCCTCTGGGAAGTGAAGGTGAATATTTTTCTTTTCTAAAAATTCTTTTTCATTTATATGATATTTTTCAAAATTTGATTTAACATAAGTAAATGATACTTCAGCTGATTCTTTCATTACATTTCCAAGAGTTCCTGTTAAGTTTAAAGCACCTTTTCCTGGAATTAAAACCCCCTGAACTTCAAGAGTGATTCCTCCAACTGATGTCCAAGCAAGGCCGTTTACTATTCCAACTTTATAAGTTCTCTCTTTCATTTTTTCAGGTCTGAATTTTGCTTTTCCAAGATATTTTTCAAGATTGCCTGCATTTACTGTAATTTTTTCAAGTTTTTCTTTTACAACTTTTCTTGCAAGTTTTCTGAAAAGATTATTTATTTCTCTCTTAAGACTTCTTACCCCGGCTTCTCTTGTGTATTCATTTATAATTTTTAAAATAACATTATCTGATATTGTTATTTTTATATCTTTCAATCCGTTTTCTTCCTGCAGCTGTTTTACTAGATACTGTTTTGCAATATGAAGTTTTTCATATTCAGTGTATGAAGAAAGAGATATAATTTCCATTCTGTCGATTAAAGGCTCAGGAATATTTCTTAAATCATTTGCTGTTGCAAGGAAAAATACCTGTGATAAATCGTAAGGAACATCAATATAGTGATCTTCAAAGTGAATATTCTGCTCAGGGTCTAAAACTTCAAGCATCGCTGAAGCCGGGTCTCCTTTAAAGTCGCTTGACATTTTATCAAGCTCGTCAAGAAGAATAAGAGGATTTTTTACCCCTGCAAGTTTCATTGCTTTCATAATTCTTCCAGGCATAGATCCTATATATGTTCTTCTGTGTCCTCTTATTTCAGCCTCGTCTCTCACTCCTCCAAGTGAAACTCTCACAAATTTTCTTCCCATTGAATCTGCAACAGATTTTGCAAGAGATGTTTTTCCTACTCCCGGAGGCCCCACAAGACAGATTATTGTTCCTTTCATTTTTGGATTAAGTTTTTTAACTGCAAGATAGTCAAGAATTCTTTCTTTAACTTCTTTAAGTCCATAGTGGTCTCTGTCTAAAACAGAAGAAGCTCTTTCTATATCAAGATCATCTTTTGTTGTTTTTTTCCATGGAAGTTCAAGAAGTGTTTCTATATAGTTTCTTGAAACAGATGCTTCAGCTGAAAATCCAGGCATTTTGCTCATTTTTTTAAGTTCTTCATCAACCTTTTTCTTAACTTCAGCTGGAAGTTTTGCTTTTTCTATTCTCTCTGCAAGTTCTTTATCTTCATCTTCAGGAGTGTAATCTTGAATTTCCTCTTTCATAGCATTTATTTTTTCTTTTAAATAATATGCTTTTTGAGCATCATTCATTTTGTTTCTGACTTTATCTTCAACTTTCTTTTCTATTTCATTTATTTCAATCTCTTTTGAAAGCAGATCTAAAATCATATATCCTCTCTGCTCTACATCAAGAACTTCTAATATTTTCTGCTTATCTTGTGAATCAATGAAAAGATTATTGGCAATTAAATCAAATCCGCCGTTTATATCTTTAGTTGATTTTAAAGTTACTAAAACTTCCGGTAAAGTTTTCCCTAAGAATTTAGTATATCTTTCATAATATTCTATAACTTTTCTGTAAACTGCCAGAGTTTCTTTTGAATCTGAATTTTTACATTCAACTTCCACATAACCAGAGCTGTATGACCCGTCTTCTTCCTCTTTAGGATTTTCTAAAAGAACTCTTTTTTCCGCTTCCACAAGAATTTTTATTGTTTTATTAGGCATTTTTATACTTTGAAGAACATTTACAATGACTCCTGTTGTGTAAACATCTTCAGGAAGTTTTGGTTCTTCTTTAAGTGTTTCTTTCTGCATTCCAAAAAGCATTTTTGTATTTTCGCTGTTTTCTAATTTCTCAAGAGTTTTCATACTCTTTTCTCTTCCAACATATACAGGTGTTACTACTCCGGGGAAGATAACTAAATCTCTTGTAGGCAAAAATGGTAATCTATTTTCCATAAGCTATTATCCCTCCTTTTTAATTATCTGAACTTTTTTGTAGTCATCAAGCCCGTCAATATCAACAATAACTTTTTCTACATTTTTTTGTGACGGCACTTCATACATAAGTTCAAGCATTGTATTTTCTAAAATTGCTCTTAGTCCTCTTGCTCCTATTCTTCTTGCCATTGCTCTTTTTGCCACTTCTCTTAAAGCTCCCTCTGTAATAACAAGCTCTATTCCTTCCATTTCAAAAAATTTCTGATATTGTTTTACTATGGCATTTTTTGGCTCAACAAGAATTCTTAACAGTGCATCTTCGTCTAAGCTGTCAAGAGTTGTAACAAGAGGAAGTCTTCCAACAAGTTCTGGAATTATTCCCTGCTTTATTAAATCTTCAGGAGTAACTTTTCTTAAAACTTCTCCCTCTTCTCCTCTTTTAACTCTGCTTGTATCTGCTCCAAAACCTAAACTTTTCTGCTGAGTTCTTTTTGATATAACTTTTTCAAGCCCTTCAAAAGCCCCTCCGACTATGAAAAGAATATTTTTTGTATCTATCTCTATAAGTTCTTGGTTAGGGTGTTTTCTTCCTCCTTGAGGGGGAACTTGTGATTTTGTTCCCTCAATTATTTTAAGAAGAGCCTGCTGAACTCCCTCTCCGGAAACATCTCTTGTTATTGACATATTTTCAGATTTTCTTGCAATCTTATCTATCTCGTCTATATAAACTATTCCTTTTTCTGCTGCTTCTACATCATAATCTGCAGACTGAAGAAGTCTTACTAAAACATTTTCTACGTCGTCTCCCACATATCCTGCTTCTGTAAGAGTTGTAGCATCAGCTATTGCAAAAGGAATATTTAATATTCTTGCAAGAGTCTGTGCAAGAAGTGTTTTTCCAGAACCAGTAGGTCCTATTATAAGAACATTTGATTTCTGTACATCAACACTTTTGTCTGTTTCATCTGCAAGTTTTATTCTTTTGTAATGATTATACACTGAAACGGCTAAAACTTTTTTGCTTTCGTCCTGACCGATTACATATTCATCAAGTTTTTCTTTTATTTCTTTTGGTGTAAGAAGTTCTGTCTCTATTGGATTTTTTTTCTCTTTTACTATTTCTTCTCCTAGAGAGTAATCAAGCATTTCATAACATGCTTCTATACAGTCTTCACATATAAAAGCTCCGTTAATTCCTGAAAAAAGTTTTCCAACTTCCTCCTGTCCTCTTCCACAAAAAGAACAAACCGGTTTTTTCATATTTCTCTCCTCTCTGAATTACTATCTCTTGATAACTTTATCTATAAGACCATATTCAACAGCTTCTTCTGCTGACATAAAGTTATCCCTGTCTGTATCTCTATACACTTCTTCAACTGTTTTCCCACAGTTTTCAGCTAAAATTTCACTAAGTTTTTTCTTAAGTCTTAAAATTTCTTTAGCATGAATTTCTATATCAGCTGCCTGCCCCTGAGTTCCTCCTAAAGGCTGATGTATCATTATTCTTGAATTTTCAAGAGAAAATCTTTTTCCTTTTGCCCCTGCTGAAAGGAGAAAAGCTCCCATGCTTGCAGCCTGTCCCACACAGATTGTCTGAACGTCTGGTTTTATATAATTCATTGTGTCATATATTGCCATTCCAGCTGTAACAACTCCACCTGGGCTGTTTATATACATTGTAATATCTTTTTCCGGATCTTCAGCTTCCAAAAATAAAAGCTGTGCAACAATGGCATTTGCCACATTGTCATTTATCTCTGTTCCTAAAAATATTATTCTGTCTTTTAAAAGTCTTGAATATATATCATAACTTCTTTCGCCGTAGCTTGTATTTTCTATAACTATTGGATTATACATTTTATTATCTCCTCCTTAAATAAAAGATAAAAGACTTTTTTATTTAAAAATATTTTATTTTTTATTTAAGAGGGAGAGAACTGCTGTATTATTTAAAATAATACAGCTCTCTTCCCATTTAAATTATTTTGTTTTTATTTCAAAACTATTTTACGTTAGCTTCGATTAATTCAATAGCTTTGCTCATTAATAAATCAGTTTTTATACTGTTTATGAAGCTTTCGTATCTCTTAGCTTTGTCTAATTCTTCTTTAAGAATTTCAGGAGTCATTCCATACATTTTTGCAACTTCTTCAGTTTTTTCTTTTACCTCATCTTCAGAAACTTCTAAGTTTTCAACTTGAGAAATTTTATCTAAAATTAGATCCATTTTTACTTTATTTTCAGACATTGGAGCTAATTGGTTATATATAGTATCCATTGTCATTCCTGTCATTTTTAAGTATCCGTTTAAATCCATTCCCTGCATCATAAGTTGCTGTTCAAGATCAGCAAGTTTAGCTTCAACTTCTCTTATAACTAAACTTTGAGGAACTTCAACAGTAGATGCTTCAGTCACTTTTCTAAGCATTTTTCCTCTGTTTTCGTTTTTAGCGTTTTCTTCTCCTCTTTTTGCAACTTCTTCTGATTTTTTAACTTTTAAATCTTCAACAGATTCAAATCCATTTGCTTTTGCAAATTCTTCGTTTAATTCAGGTTTATTAAGTAATTTAACTGCATTGATTTTTACTTTGAATACAGCAGGTTTTCCTGCAAGGTTAGCTGCATGGTATTCAGCAGGGAAAGTTACGTTTACTTCTCCTTCTTGACCTTTAGTGTATCCTACTAATTGATCTTCAAAACCAGGGATGAACATGTTGCTTCCTAATTTTAATAAGTGAGAATCAGCTTTTCCGCCTTCAAAAGCAACTCCGTCAACAAATCCTTCAAATGCTAGATCAACTGTGTCACCCATTTGAGCTTGGTATCCCTCTTCAGCATCTTTTAATTCTGCTTTTGCTGTAAGCATTCTTTCTATTTCTTCATTTAATTTGTCTTCTGTCATTTCAAATACAGTTTTTTCAATTTCTATTCCTTTGTATTCTCCTAAAGTTACTTCAGGGAAAACGTCAACAGAACAAGTTACTTCAAAAGTTTCTTCGTCCATTTTAACGTTTACATTGTACATTGGACTTACTGGTTTTAAGTTTTCAGCTGTTACAACCTCACCAAAATATTTTTTAAGAACTTTGTCTGTTAATTCCTCTTTTATTCCTTCAGCATATTTAGCTTCGATTTGATCAATCGGAGCATGTCCTTTTCTGAATCCTGGAATTTCTACAGTTTTTTGAGCATTTGCAAGTATTTCTTTTTTTAGTGGAGCAAACTCCTCTTTTGATAGAGTCATTACAATCTCTACTGCAGATTTTTCAAGTTTTTTGATTTCGTGTTTCATCTTTTCCTCCTTAAGTGTTTTTATATGCTTTATTCATAAATTTTTATTTTATGCCTTTTATTTTAATACTGTATCTATCCTTGCCTTTTATATTAACCTTTTCTGGATAGTACACAATATCAAATTTTTCTTTCATATTTTTATGCTCTATTTCATTAGACAGATTAAAAGCAATAAAAGGATATTCTTTTTTGTTTTTTTCAATTATCCCGTTAAAATGTCTGTCTTCCACACCAAATTTTTCAATATTCTTTATATAAACACCTCTGTCCATAAATAAAGGCTGCTGATTTTCAAGCCCATATGGAGAAAGTAATTTTATATCTTCTAAAATTTCTTCATTAATTTCATCTATTGAAAGCTCTAAATCCACTTCAAGAACTTTTTCTTCTCTGGTCGTTTTCAGCTTTTCTATCTCTTTTGCAAACTCCCCTTCTATTTCTTTAAGTTTTCCTGTCTCAGCAATAAAACCTGCTGCCAGGTCATGTCCTCCGAAACGGACAAGTTTGCCCTCCATTTTTTTAAATATGTTGAAAATATTTACTCCATTGTTGCTTCTACATGATGCTTTTCCCACTCCGTTTTTTATTGCAACCAATATCACCGGAACACCAAATTTTATGCTCAGCCTTGAAGATACGACTCCGATTACTCCCGGATGCCAGTTTTTTGAAGTAAGAAATATATAAGGCATATCTTTTGCATTCTCTTCTTTTTCAAGAATTTCAATAGCCTCGTCATATATTTTTTTCTCCAATTTTCTTCTTATTTTATTGGTTTTTTTCATTTCTTCGATTATATTGTAAATTTTGAAATCATCTTCTTCAATAAAAAAGTCTGCCCCTATCTTAGAAACCCCTATTCTTCCAAGGGAATTTATAAGAGGAGATATAAAATAACTCACATCAGTAGTATTTATATTCTTGTTTTGAAATTTCAAGTATCTTATAAGATATACAAGCCCCTTTACTTTTGTCTCTTTTAAAACCTGAAGGCCTTTGCTTATTATAACTCTATTTTCATCTATCATTGGAACTACATCAGCAACTGTTCCTATCATAACTATATCAAGATATTTATATAGTTTTTCTTCTGATATTTTTAGCTTTCTGTATATTCCTTGAGCAAGTTTTAAAGCAACCCCTGCTCCTGACAGATATTTAAATTTATAATTTTCGCTCAATTTTGGATTTATTAAGATATACTCTTCATCAGATTTTTCTTTTGTAGATTTATGATGGTCTGTAACTATAACTTCTATTCCCAGACTCTGTGCATATCTTATGTCCTCTATTGAATTTGCTCCCGTATCAACGGTTATTACCATTTTCCCGTCCCGTTCATTGATAAAGTCTATGGTCTTTTTGTCAAGACCGTAGTTTTCCTCCATTCTGCTTGGAATATAATATCTTGTATCAATTCCTATTTCTCTCATAACAAGAACGAGAAAGGAAGCTGCAGTAATTCCATCTACATCATAATCTCCATAGATATAAATTCTCTGCTTCTTTTCCCTCAGTTTTATAATTTTTTCAACAGCCTCTTCCATTCTTTCAAAATCGAAAGGGTTTCTCAGCTGTTCAAGACAGGGATTTATAAATCTCTCCACATCTTTCTTTTCAACTAAATTTTTATTTAATAAGAGTCTCGTTAATATTTTGGAAGTTTTCCAAGCATCTGCTTTTTCCGCTACAATGTTTTCTGGAATATTATTGTTTTTCCATATCATAGCTTCTCTGTCCTACTCTTCCTGTTTCTTCTTAATATCATCAAGCAGCTTAGATATTCTTACTGCATACTCTATTGAGTCATCTATTTTTATTCTCATTTCAGGAACAAATCTTAAATTTAATTCTTCTGAAACTTTTTTTCTTAAGAATCCTCTTATCTCATTAAGCCCCTCTTCAACTCTTTCTTTATTTATATTTTGTCCTTCCATAGAAAGAATTGTAAAATAAAGGTCAGCAAATTTCAAATCTTCTGTTACTCTCACTTTTGTCAAAGAAACCATTCCTTTTACTTTTGGATTTTTTACATCTTCCAAAAGAGCTGTTGAGATAACTCTTAAGACTTCTTTTTCAATAGCTGCTAATCTTTGTTTTCTCATTATAAATACCTCCGTTCTGCATAGAAGGCTGCACGGCTCATATTATCTAAGAGTTCTTTTTACTTCTTGAATATCAAATGCTTCTACGATATCTCCCTCTTTAATGTCATTAAAGTTTTCAATACCAAGTCCGCATTCCTGACCTGCAACAACTTCTTTTGCGTCATCTTTAAATCTCTTAAGTGATGCAAGTTTTCCTTCGTAAACAACAACTCCATCTCTTACTATTCTTATATTAGAATCTCTTCTTACTTTACCGTCTACAACAACACAACCTGCAACATTTCCAACTTTTGCCACTTTAAATACTTTCTTGATTTCAATTCTTCCAAGATACATTTCTTTAAATTCAGGCTCAAGCATTCCTGTTAAAGCTTTTTCAATATCTTCTATAATTTGATAAATAATTGAAGATGTTCTTATTTCTATTCCTGAAGTTTCAGCTTCTTTTATAGCTTTTGTTGTTGGTCTTACGTTAAATCCTATTATGATTGCACTTGAAACTTCTGCAAGTTTAATATCACTTTCAGTGATTGCTCCAGGAGCTGACTGAATAATATTAACTGCAACTTCATTTGTAGAAAGTTTCATAAGTGATTCTTTAAGTGCCTGTGCAGAACCTTTTGAATCTGCTCTTAAAATCAGATTAAGTTCTTTTAAGTTTTCGTTGTCAAAACTTTCTGATAAAGATTCAAGAGTTATTGTTTTCTTACCTGTTTCAGCCATTTTTCTTTCTTTAGCCATTTCTTCAACTATTCTTCTTGCATGCTGTTCATTTTGGATAACATAAATTGTATCTCCAGCTTCCGGTACACTGTTAAATCCTATAATTTCCACAGGCTGAGACATTTCTGCACTGTTTACTCTCATTCCTTTGTCGTCCATTAAAGCTCTTATTTTTCCATAAGATTCTCCTGCAACAATAACGTCTCCAATTTTTACAGTTCCCTCTTGAACTAAGATGTCTGCAACCGGTCCAACTTTAGGGTCAAGTTTTGACTCAAGAACAACACCTTTTCCTCTTTTCTTAGGATTTGCTTTAAGCTCAAGAATTTCTGCTGTGATAAGGATTGTTTCAAGAAGAATATCTAGGTTTATTTTAGCTTTTGCTGATACTTCAACAAACTCTACATCTCCACCCCATTCAACTGAAACAAGACCATGTTCCATAAGTTCTTGTTTAACTCTCATTGGATTTGCTTCTGGCTTATCAATTTTATTGATTGCAACAATAATAGGAACTCCAGCTGCTTTTGCGTGAGATATTGCTTCTATTGTCTGAGGCATTACACCGTCATCTGCTGCAACAACAAGAATTGCTATATCTGTAACCTTTGCCCCTCTGGCTCTCATATCTGTAAAAGCTTCGTGACCAGGAGTGTCTACGAAAGTTATTTTCTTTCCATTTTTAGTTACTTGGTAAGCTCCTATTTTCTGAGTGATTCCTCCAGCTTCCCCGGCAACTACTTCTGTTTTTCTTATAGCATCAAGAAGAGATGTTTTTCCGTGGTCAACGTGTCCCATGATTGTAATAACAGGAGCTCTTTCTTGTAAATCTGACTCTTTATCTTCTATTTCAAGAGCAAATTTATCTCCAAATGCAATTTCTTCTTCTTCCTCCTCCTCAACAAGAACATCATAATCTGCTGCAATTTCTTCTGCAAGTTCTATGCTAAGAGGACTGTTTATTGTAAGCATTTGTCCTTTTAAGAAAAGTTTTTTAATGATTTCAGAGCTGTTTATCTTTAATTTTTCAGCAAACTCCCCTAAAGTCATTTCTCCTCTCATTTTTATAATTTTAATTCCATCTTCTTCTACTACTGTTCCAGCTTCTGTATCAGCTTTTTTTACAAAGAAATCAGTTCTTCTTCCTTTTTTCTTTTTCTTGCTTTTATCTTTCTTTGTTTCCAATACAGACTCCTTATTTTTCTCTTTTATTTTTGATTTCTTTTTCTTTTTTCCTGGTTTTTCATCGTCAGCAGATTTTTCATCTTTACTGAAGTGGCTTTTTATTTTATCAACCTGATCTTCAGAAAGTCCTGAAAGGTGAGACGATACTTCTATTTCTAAATCTTTTAAAAGATTTAAGAACTCTTTATTTCCTATTTCATACTTCTTAGCTAATTCATGTACTCTAACTTTCATTAAAACTAAGCACCTCCTTAACTTACTCTATAAGTCCACGGGCTACCTTCTTGTTTTTAACAGCAATCACATTTATTTCCTCTTTGTTAAAAATATCTCCAAGTTCATTTTTCTTTCCATAATGCACATAAGGAATATTTTTTTCTTTTGCTTTTGCTGTAATACGTTTATCATTTCTTTCACTTATATCTTCAGCTATTATGATAAAATGAACTTTTTCTATTTCATCAAATATCATATTGATTCCAAAAACAAGCTCTTGAGAATTTTTCATTGCCCTTAAAATTTTAAGGTAGTCTTTGCTGTCCTTCTTCAGTAAGTTCAACATTTTTAGTAAATCTTCTATTTCCACTTTTATTTTTTTATGTTTTGACAACCTGTTTATGCATTCATGTGTCTTGCACACATACTGACCTCTTTTTTGAATTGTCTGCTTTTCATCAAGAGTAAATTTTCCCTCTTCATCTTTTTCAACTATTCTGAACAGATCGGCCTTATCTTTTTTTTCTCTGCAAATTACACACATTCTTTCGGGATTAGTCTTCATTTTCCTCTTCTGTATGCTCCTCGGCTTTTACTTCTTCTTCAGCTTTTTTTAAGTCTTCTTTAACTTTAATGTCAACTCTCATTCCTGTAAGTTTTGCTGCAAGTCTTGCATTTTGTCCATTTTTACCAATAGCAAGTGAAAGCTGTGATGGATCAACAATAACTCTTGTTGTTGTTCCGTCTTCTAAAAGTTCTACACTGTTTACTTTTGCAGGGCTTAAAACAGCTGATACGAATTCTTCAATTGATTCTTTCCATTCAACAATATCAATTTTTTCTCCGTTTAATTCGTCAACTATATTTTTTATTCTAAGACCTTTCTGTCCGATACAAGCTCCAACTGTATCTATGTTTTTATCAGCAGAGTATACAGCTATTTTTGCTCTTGAACCAGCTTCTCTGGCAACAGATTTTATTTCTATTAATCCTTCTGCAATTTCAGGAATTTCAAGTTCAAATAATTTTCTTAAAAGTCCTTCATTTTTTCTTGAAATTACTATTTTAGGGAATTTATTTGTTTTTTCAACTTCAGCAACATAAACTTTTATTCTTTCCCCTACTCTGTATGTATCAGCAGGTGACTGTTCTGCCATTGGAAGAATAGCTTCTGTTCCGTCAAATTCTATAAAGATATTTTTTCTTTCATCTATTCTTCTTATAATTCCGTTTATAATATCTTTTTCTTTAACTTTAAATTTGTCGTATATGTTTTGTCTTTCAGCTTCTCTTACTTTTTGAATAACTATCTGTTTTCCGTTTTGAATAGCATTTCTTCTGAATTCTTCACAGTTTACTTCAATTTTTACTTGGTCTCCGATTTTTGCTCTTTTTGAAACTTCTCTTGCATCTTCAACAGAAATTTCAAGTGCAGCATCATAAACATCATCAACAACTGTTTTTACTTCGTATACCCCGATTTCTCCTGTTTCTCTGTCAATTTCAACTTCAACTTTTTCTTCGTCACCATAATGTTTTTTATAAGCAGCAAGAAGAGCCTGCTCAACTGTTTCAAGTAAACTTTCTTTACTTATCCCTTTTTCTTTTTCAAGTTCTTCCAATGCTTCTAAAAATATTTTTGCGTCTTTACTTCTCATTCATTTTCCTCCCGATAGGCATTAAATATCCTTAAAGTCATAAACAAGGTTTGCTTTTCTAACCTCTTTAAAAGGTATTTCCAATTCTTCGTTATCTGTCATTAAAAATACTGTGTCATTTTCAAATTTGGATAATATTCCTTCAAAATTTTTCTTTTCATTTATTTTATGTTTTAAACTTACTTTTATTTTAGAACCTGTAAATCTTATATAATCTTTTTCTCTTTTAAGAGGTCTTTCAACTCCGGGAGAAGAGATTTCCAAAAAGAATTTTTTGTCAATCAGCTTGTCTATATCATCTTCAACTGCCATGCTCACTTTTGCACAGTCATCAAGAGATACGTCCCCATCTAATTTTTCTATATAAATTCTTACATACCAATATCCGCCTTCCTGCAGATATTCAATGTCAACTAATTCAAGTTCCATTTCTTTCAGTACAGGCAACACTATTTTTTCAATTTTTACAATGCTTTCTTCTGCTGTTTCTTTCATAACTAAATTTTCACCTCTCTTTCATTTTCTCATTCTACAAATAAAGAGTGGGTTGCCCCACTCTTCTCGAACTAGTATGATTTATCATGTTAATTATATCATATGTACTGCCAAAAAAGCAACGTTTTATATATTTTTTTAAAAAATTTTTAAATTATTATTGACTTTTATCAACTTTAATATTATAATCTTTGAGAACCATCAAGAGAGACAGAGGGAGCGGCCCGGTGAAGTCTCAGCAACCTGCTTATATGAGTGTGGTGCTAATTCCAGCAGATGGAAGGACGAATAAGTTTTTATTTTCCCTTTCATTTGAGATGAAAGGGATTTTTTATTTCTAAACTAAATTTATTTTAATTATCATTTTATTATTTAATTTTTTTATTACTTTGAGGAGGATTTTTAATGGAAAATTTAACATATTTTACTTCTGAATTCGTATCACCAGGACACCCTGATAAAGTTTCAGACCAGATTTCTGATGCTGTTCTTGATGCCTGCCTTGCAAATGACCCTGATTCAAGAGTTGCCTGCGAAGTATTCTGTACAACAGGACAGGTTATCGTCGGAGGAGAAATCACTACAAAAACTTATGTGGATATTCAAGATATCGTAAGAAAAAAAATTGATGAAATAGGATACAAGCCTGGAATGGGATTTGATTCTGACTGCGGTGTTTTAAATGCTATCCATGCTCAGTCACCTGATATTGCAATGGGTGTTGATGTTGGAGGAGCCGGAGACCAGGGAATAATGTTTGGAGGAGCTGTAAAAGAAACTCCTGAACTTATGCCTCTTGCACTTGTTCTTGCAAGAGAAATCTTAGTTGAACTTACAAGACTTACTAGAAATTCTACTCTTTCTTGGGCAAGACCAGATGCTAAATCTCAAGTTACTCTTGCTTATGACAGAGATGGAAAAGTTCAGTTCGTTGATACTGTGGTTGTATCTGTTCAGCATAATCCTTTTGTTACTCAAGAACAAATTCACCACGACGTAAAAGAATATGTTATAAGACCTGTTCTTACAAGATATAAATTAAACTTTGACGATGTTAAAAAAGTTCACATCAATCCGACAGGAAGATTTGAAATCGGAGGACCTCACGGAGATACAGGACTTACAGGAAGAAAAATTATAGTTGACACTTACGGTGGATACTTCAGACACGGCGGAGGAGCTTTCTCTGGAAAAGACCCTTCAAAAGTTGACCGTTCAGCTGCTTATGCTGCAAGATGGGTTGCAAAAAATATAGTTGCTGCAGACCTTGCTGATAAATGTGAAGTTCAGCTTTCTTATGCAATCGGAGTTGCAGAGCCTACATCTGTAAAAGTTGAAACATTCGGAACAGGAAAAGTTGATGTAATAGAACTTGAAAATGCTGTAAAATCTATTTTCGATTTAACACCAAGAGGAATTGAAAGAGATTTAAAATTAAGAAGCTGTGAATTTAAATATCAAGACCTTGCTGCATTCGGTCATATTGGAAGAACTGATATAAAACTTCCATGGGAAGAATTAAACAAAGCAGAAGAATTAAAAAGATATTTCAATAAATAATAAACAAAAAGAAAAAAGGATTGCCAGAAGCGGCAATCCTTTTTTAATAAGTTTATTTAATAAATTAGAATGTGTATACAATACCTGTTCCTACAAAGTAAATAATATCATCGTCAACTATCGGAGAATTTTTTATCTCTTTTGATACTCTGTTTACCCCTGCAAATCCCATTAAAGAGAAGCTGTCTGTAAGTCTGTAAGAACCTGTTAAGTTAAGACCTATTGTATAAGCACTGTCTCCTTCATAGCTTCTGTTTATTCCAGAATTTCTTAGAGCTTCACTATGACTTACACCAAAATAGTAATCAATGTAATCAGAATTGAAGTATACAAAGTTTGCTGAAGGAATTAGTGTAAGTTTTGAATTTACAAAATATGGTCTGTTAAGCTGGAATAAAACATTTCCTCCCTCTTTTCCATAATCAACAGAAGCAAGCATTTCAATATCATAAATTCCTGTATAAACAGTTACTTCTGCTCCTCCCATAACTTTGTGTTCTCTGTCATCAATATTTCTGTAACCGTGTTTCATGTCATCTGCGTCCATTTTATATCCGCCGAATGGTTTTACATAAAGTGACAATGTATAGAAATCATCTTGATACAAATTGTATCCGAAGCTAAATCCGTTTACAGTAGCTCCTTTTACAAAAAAATTCTCATATTCTAAATCTACCATTGGAAGAACATAACCATTTTCATCACTTTTATAAAGTTCTGTAGTTGCTCCGTATCCTATTCCAACGCTTCCTGCAAAAGCTGCCTGTCCTGCAAGAACTATTCCGCATAACATAAGTGCTAATCTCTTCATTTACTTTCCTCCTGCTGCTCTATGTTCTCTTTTTAATTTTATAAAATTATATTTTCCGCTTGTTTTTCTCTTAAAACTTCTAAGTCCGTTTGTGGGGAAAATTCCAATTCTTCTTATATTGTATAAGTCCTCTTGGAAAGATATATCTCCGCTGTCTGTTGCCACTGCAAATTCATACCCCTCTTCCTCTGCAAATTTTTTCACTCCCTCATCTCTGTCTCCATAAGGGTAAGCAAAACAGTTTAATTTTCTTCCAAGTTTCTTTTCTAAAATAGCCTTTGATTCAATAATTTCCTCACGGGCAGTATTTTTGTCCAGCTTACTCATTTTTGAATGAGTCATCGAATGTCCCCCAAACTCAATTCCATATTCCTGCATTTCAAGAATTTCATTGTCGTCCATAAGAGGAAATCTTTTCTCTGGATTTTCAGGATTATCAACATCCCATTTATTATATTTTAAAGTTCCCAAAAGATAAATCACACTTTTAAAGCCGTATTTTTTTAATATTGGAAAAGCATGAGTATAGTTGTCTTTATATCCGTCGTCAAAAGTTAAAACTATCCACTTGTTTCCTCTGTCAAATCTGTGTCTGTAGTTTCCATTTTTTAAATCTTCAAAGGTTACAGTTTTAAATCCTTTATCTTTAAGATATTTCATATGCTCTTCAAATTTTTCAACTGTAATATAAGTGCCATGGACTCCTTTATTTTCCTCTTTATCCTCTACAACTCTGTGATACATAATTACAGGCATTTCATATTTTTTCTTAAGCACATACTGTTTTGAATAAATTTTTTCTATTCTGTCCACAATTTTTTTGAAAGAAAAATTTTCTTCCACAATGTTTCTTAGTTTTAAAAGTTCTTCTTTTCCTTTTAATAAAGAGTTTTCTATATCTTCATTTACAGAAGAAACATTTACTATATCGTCAGAGCCGACATTTCCTATATCGCCGAAATTGCTTTTCAGTGCTTCATCTATATTTTTTTCTGAAACAGCTCCTATATATTCTGCTTCTCCTACTGCAATAACAGGAACACCGGAAAGAATTCCTTCAACTGCAACTCTTCCTGCTCCTATAACCACATGAGATTTTGAAATTTCTTCAGATACATTATTTATGTATCCCATAAAATTTACTCTATTTTTAAACTGCTCAAATCTTTCAGGAATATCTTTTCCCCCGATAACTTGAACAGCATAATTTTCTTTTTTAGTAAGTTCTTTTAAAAGTTCAAAAGTAACATCCCCTTTAGGACCTGAAAGTCTTCCTATAATTGAAACTACAACTTTTTCATCTGCTTTTTTTCTTTCAGAAAAAGCATACTCTTCACAGTTTACAGGATTTCTTAAAACTTCAATTTTCTCTCTTTTAAAATGAAGCTCCTCTGCCATCTGCTCATAAACATTTTCACACACAGCAAGGGAATAATCACCAAAACCTTTTATAATTTTTCTGCTCATATGAACAGGCTGTTTTCCATGTGTAGTTGTAATAAGAGGAATCCCTGCAATTTTACATGCTATACCAGAACTCCATGAAGATGCTCTTGAATGAGCATGAACCACATGAATATCCTTTTCTTTTATTATTCTTAAAAGTTCTTTTATATGCCCTATTCTCTCCAAAAGTTTTCTTTTGTTAAATTCTATTTTAAAATACTCAGCTTCTGTTTTTTTAGTAAGAGTATCTGAAACAATATATACATTGTTTCCTCTTTTTATAAGTTCATTGGCAAGATTTACTGCATAAACCTCTGCCCCTGTCACTTCCAGCTGAGAAAGTGCCATTAGTATATTCATTTTTCCTCCGCCTCACAAAGATTAATCACTTAAATCTTCCACAAACATTAGATATTCTTCTATTTTTTCACTGTATGTTTTTACAATTATTTCATTCAAACGTTCATAATTATCATTATTTTTATAAAGCTGATTACGAAGAAAAGTAAATCTTTTCTTAAGCCTTTTTAAATCTGATTTTTTTATAGGAGATGACACAACTCTGTCAAAATATTTTACAGTTTTGTTATACTCCTCTGTAAATTCAAATTGATTATAGTTATATGATAAAGAAACACATGAAAAAAATGTTGTGCATAAAAAAATTGTTAAAATATGTTTTTTCATTTTTCCCGCCTATATAAAAGTTTGACTGAACAGTCACTTTCAATGAAAGCATATCATATAACGACCGTCCAGTCAATGTTTTATTTTTTTATTTCCCGATTAAAATAGCATATAAAGTTTGGAAGATCTTTTGAAATATATTCCCATGTATGAACTTCATCTTTATAAATATATCCTTTAAAATCCACACCGTATTTTTTTAATCTTCCAACTATATCTATCCACTGCTGAAGCATAAGATAAGGTTTTTTATCTTCTGCCCCCACACTTATATAAAATTTCTTTCCTTTCAATCTTTCACTTTCTATAACTTTTATTATGCTGTAAGGATCCTGCTTTAAAATTCTCCAGCCCCACGAACTGAAAATTCTGATAAAAAGAGACTTATCTAAATCATTAAATAAAAATTTTGGAATGTAAACATATTTCATCACCCTCATAACTCTTCTGTTTACACTCATTCTTATAAGGCTTACCGCCCCGGAAAAACTTCCTATTACGTGATATTTTTCAGGGTGCATAAGCCCCAGCTTAAATGCTCCGTATCCCCCCATAGAAAAACCTGCTATTCCTATCTTTCCTTTGGGAGAAATTTTTCTGGCTTCTTCATAAAGCTCCCCTGTAAAATAATTTTCATATTTATGATTTTTATCTTTAAAGAAATTTGTATACCAGCTCTCTCCGTTAAAACCGGAAGCAGGAAGTATAAAAATTATATCATCTACTAAATTCATCTCTCTTAAAGTGAGATAATTTTCTAATAAATATGCTCTGTTTATCCAGTCCTCCGGGTAATCCCTTATTCCATGAAGAAGAAAAAGGCAGGGTGTATCCTCTTTTATTTTTCCTTTGGGAGTAACGAGAATATATCTCATCTCCTCGTCAACATGGACACTTTTTAAAAATCTCTCTTCAATATTTAAAAGCTCGTCAATTTTATCAAAATCATATCTGTTAAAACTTTTATCCTCTTTGCTTACATAACTAACTTCAGGAAAACTTTTCACTCTTCTTAATTTTCTCTCAAGTTTAAAATCATAAGGATAAGTTACAATATAAAAAAGGAGAGAAAAAACTGCTAATATTATTAATATGTTCAGTATCATTTTTCATCTCCTTTTATATTAATTATTTTTTATTTTAATTTTATTAGAATGCTGCATTTCCTGGTGTTCTTGGGAATGGTATTACGTCTCTTATATTTGTCATACCTGTAATATACATCATCATTCTTTCAAATCCAAGTCCATATCCTGAATGTGGGAAACTTCCAAATCTTCTTAAGTCAAGATAGAAACTGTAATCTTCTTTTTTAAGTCCAACTTCGTCCATTCTTTTTTCAAGAGCTTCTAAGTTGTCTTCTCTTTGAGATCCACCTATAATTTCCCCAATTCCCGGTGCAAGAAGGTCCATCGCTCTTACAGTTTTTCCATCTTCGTTAAGTTTCATGTAAAATGCTTTTATATCTTTTGGATAGTCTGTTAAGAATACAGGTTTTCCAAAATGTTTTTCAGCTAAAAATCTTTCATGTTCACTTTGTAAGTCTATTCCCCATTTAACAGGGTAGCTGAATTTTTGTCCTGATGCAAGAAGAATATCTATTGCTTCAGTGTAAGTTACTCTTGCAAACTCATTGTGAAGAACGTTATTTAATTTGTCAATAAGTCCTTTTTCTATGAACTGGTTGAAGAATGCCATCTCTTCAGGACATTCGTCCATAACATATTTTATAATATATTTTATCATTGCTTCCCCTAAATCCATATTTGCATTTAAGTCTGCAAAAGCTATTTCAGGCTCTATCATCCAGAATTCAGCAGCATGTCTTGAAGTATTAGAATTTTCTGCTCTGAATGTAGGACCGAATGTATAGATATTTCTGAATGCTGAACAATAAGTTTCACCGTTTAATTGTCCGCTTACTGTTAAGTTAGTTGATTTTCCAAAGAAATCTTTAGAGTTATCCACTGTTCCGTCTTCTTTTTTAGGAAGATTGTTAAAATCTAAAGTTGTAACTCTGAACATTTCCCCGGCTCCCTCAGCATCAGATCCTGTTATGATTGGAGTGTGAGTATATACAAATCCCTGTTCTTGGAAGAATTTGTGAATTGCATAAGCAAGAACTGATCTTACTCTGAATACTGCTGCAAATGTATTTGTTCTTGGTCTTAAGTGTGCAATTTCTCTTAAATATTCAAATGATTGTCTTTTATTTTGAAGAGGATAATCCAAAGATGCTTTTTGAATAATTTTTACATCAGTGGCTTTTATTTCTGTTGCCTGTCCTTTTCCTTCAGATTCTTTAAAAATTCCCTTTACTGTTATTGAAGATGAAATTGATAAGTGAGAAATTTCTTCAAAATTTGCAAGAGAAGTGTCATATACAACCTGCATTCCTTTGAAAAAAGAACCGTCATTAAGTTCTATAAATCCAAAATTTTTCTGATCTCTTAATTTTCTTACCCAACCTGAAACTTCTATTTCTTTTCCCAGAAACTCTTTTTCGTTTCTATATAAGTTTCTTACTGTTGTCTTACACATACTGTTATCCCCCTAGTTTAATTTTTCTTTATCTTTTATGTCGTCTACTATTTCAATATTGTCAAGCTGAGCTTTTACCTGTGCTCTGAATTTTTCAAGGTAAAGCTGTCTGTATTTATGTCTTTCTGCAGCTTCTTCCTCTGTAAGAGGTCTTGTTTTGGCAAGTTTTGAAAAGTAATTTACTTTTTCTATAATGTCTTTCATTTCCATTTTTTGTTCTCCTGTCCGCTCTCAATGAGCATAAAGCATATTGCTAATTATACATTTTATTTTATTTTTTGTCAAACATACTCTTATTAATATTAAGGATTATCCCAATCCCAGCAAATATTGTAATTACAGAACTTCCACCATAACTGAATATGGGCATAGGAATTCCAAATACAGGAAGAAGCCCTAAAGCTACAAATATATTTATAAGGAACTGACTTATAATATACCCTCCTATTCCAAGGGCAAGATAACGGCCGAAAACATTTTTACAGCTTATTCCTGTTTCAGCTATTAAATTATACAAGGTGAAAAATAAAATAATCACAATCAAAACTCCGATAAATCCCATTTCTTCCCCAAAAAGAGCCATTATAAAGTCTGTGTGAATTTCCGGAAGATAATTATATTTCTGCACTCCGTTTCCATAAGAACGTCCTAAAAGTCCGCCGTTTCCAAAAGCAAGAAGAGACTGCCCCACCTGATAACCTATATCTGCATTTCCTATATATTTATCTGTAAAAAGCCCCTCTAAAAATATTTTTATCCTTTCAAGTTTATAACCGCCGCTCAGTTTATCTGAATATTTATAAATGAAATAACCGGCTGTAACTGCTGTTGATACTCCTGCAGACACCAGACCTGTTACAACTTTTTTATCCACTTTTGTAAGAAAAAACATAAAAATATAAATTGCTCCATAGTGGATAACTGTTCCCAAATCATTCTGCTCATTTATAAGAACAGCAAAAATTCCAAAAACTATGAGAGAATTTATAAATATTGTAAGAGCAGGAAGTTTTTTCTCCTCTCCTTTTGCAAGAACATTTGCAAGAAGAATTATAAAAGGAATTTTTAAAATCTCAGCCGGCTGTACAGTTGTTATTCCTAAGTTTATCCACCCTCTTGCACCGTTGACACTCTTTATAATACTGCCCGGTCCAAAAATTACAAAGAGTAAAACTCCAACAGACCCCAAAAACAAAAGAAGTTTCATAAAAGGCTTTCTATATATTTCATAGTCTAAAGTCATAGGAATAAGAGCTGCAACAGTTGAGCCGCACATTATCTGAAGATGTCTTTTTACACTAAATAAATCTTCTTTATAAAATCCTACACTTAATATATTAAGTATGCTTAGTACAACTAAAATTGCAACTATCAAAAGTATGCTTCTGTTTCTTCTTCTCACTCTTAGGTTTTCTATATTTTTTTGTATATTTTCATCTATTTCATTATGCTGATGATAAATACTTTTATTTTCTATTTTCATTTTATTATCATATACCCCATTTAAAATATTTCAAGTAATATTATATCATATATTATTAAAAAACTAAAAAGCCATGCAGTTTTTTCTGCACAGCTTTTATTTTTTTAATAATTTTCTAAATCCGCTTCTCCCTCAAAAGAAATTCCAGCAGAGCCTATAAGTTTTACCCTTGTGTCGTCTAAAATTTCAACTTCTAAATCTCCGCCCTCAGTAACAACCTTTATTCTGTTTTTCATTCCTTTTAATTTGTGGCATAAAAGAGCTGATGAGCTTGAACCTGTTCCGCAGGCAAGAGTTCTTCCAGCCCCTCTTTCCCATGTAAATATTTTTATCTCATCATCTGATATTGGAAGAACAAAATCTACATTTGTTTTTTTAGGAAAAACAGGGTGGATTTCTATCTTTCTTCCTATTTCATTAACATCATACTGATTTTCTTCATCTATAAATATTACAGTGTGAGGAACTCCTAGAAATACAGAAGAAAATTCTATCTCTTTCCCGTCAATATTTATTTTTTTATTAAAAGCATTTTCTCCTTTAACATTAACAACAATATCTTCTGGAGCATATTTTATGTTTCCTATCTCTATTTCAATTTTCTCGACAATATCTTTATCATTTATTTTTAAAACTGCTGTCTGGATACCTGCTAAAGTTTCAATTTTTAAAATATCTTTTTTTACTATTCCTTTTTCATATACAAATTTTGCAAAGCATCTTATTCCGTTACCGCACATTTCACCTTGTGAACCGTCGCTGTTATAATAATACATCTTTACATCTGAATTTTCACTTGGAAGAGCAATTATTACCCCGTCTCCTCCTACACCAAATCTTCTGTCACAAAGACTTTTTATTTTTGGAACTATCTCACAAAGATTATTTTTAAATCCATCTATAAGCAGGAAATCATTTCCCGCTCCCTGCATTTTTGTAAATTTCATCTAAGCACCTCTTAATCTTCAAAATTCATATCAGTTCTTATTAAATCTTCATATGTTTCACGTCTTACAAGAAGTTTTGACTGCCCGTCTTTTACCAAAACAACAGCTGGTTTTCTTAGTCTGTTATAATTGCTTGCCATAGAATAATTATAGGCTCCTGTTGTAGAAACTGCCAAGATATCCCCTGCCTCAGCTTCAGCCATTAAATAATCTTTTATAAGCATATCCCCGGATTCACAGCATTTCCCTGCAACTGTCACTTCATCAGAAATTTTGTCATTCATTTTATTTGCAATGCACCCTTCATATTCTGCCTGATAAAGAGCAGGTCTTATATTGTCTGCCATTCCTCCGTCAACAAAAACATATTTTTTCCCGCTGTGAGTTATTTTTGTTCCCCCCACAGTATATATTGTTGTCCCTGCATTTCCAACAATACTTCTTCCCGGCTCAATTATTACTTTTTCAAGAGAAATATTATATTCTTCAAGTTTATTTTCAAGTATCTCTATCATTTTTTTCATAACTTCAGGAATATTAAGTTCCTTATCCCCAGATACATAATATATTCCAAAACCTCCCCCAAGGTTTAAATATTTTGTATGAAAACTTAATTTCTCTTTTACAGCTTCTATAAAATCCATCATAGTTTCTATTTCAGCATAAAATGCTTTTGTGTCAAATATCTGTGAACCTATGTGGCAGTGAAAACCAAGAAGCTCTACATATTCAGATTTTTGGAACTCTTCTATTATATCATAGATTTTATCTTCATATATAGTTTCTCCAAATTTTGATGAATCTTTAGAAGTTTTTATATATTCATGTGTGTGAGCTTCTATTCCCGGATTTACCCTTAAAAGTGCTTTTACTTTTTTATTTTTTAGTTCACAAATTTTTTCAAGTCTTTTAAGTTCAAAAAAATTATCTACAATAATTACCCCCACACCATAATCAATACACATTTCAAGTTCTAAGTCGCTTTTATTGTTTCCATGCATATAGACATTTTCCATAGGAAAACCAGAATGTTTTATTGTAAAAAGCTCTCCGTCTGAAACTGCGTCCATTCCAAGCCCGAATTTATTTACAAGCTGACACATTCCCACATTTAAAAATGCCTTTGTTGCATATATAACCTGTGTTGCAAATTTATCAGAAACAAAATATTCTTTATATTTTTGCAAATTATCTTCTATCAATTTTTGGTCCATCACATAAAGAGGAGTTCCGTATTTTTCCCTTAATTTTTCAACAGAAATTCCCCCTATATGAAGTATCCCGTTTATATTTTCTGCTGTACCGAATAATCTCATTCCCATCACCCATTAAATAAAAAATTTTTAATAATAATATTATACCATAAATAAAAACGGAGACTGCTGTATTTTTAACAGTCTCCGATTAACATCTGCAAATATTTTTATCTATTTTTTCTGCTCCAGAATATAAGTGAAATAACTATCACCACAAGACAAATTCCAAGATACAATATTGTCATTGGATTTTGAAGCCCTCCTATAATAATTATAAGAGAACCTATCACTGCCAGAACAGGAATTACAAGCCCGCGGATTTTTCCTTCTACTTCACCTTTTAAATATAATTTAATAACACATACATATAAAATTATATAAAGAACATAACTTGCTACAATAGGAATTTCTGAAACATCTGAATTTGGAATAAGATTATTTTTTTGAACGACATAATTTATATATTCCCACACACAAGTTATAATAAATGCTATAAAAGCCGAATATTCCGGAAGATGAGTTTTCTCATTTACTTTTTTAAGTTTTTCTTCCATTGGGAACATTCCCCTTAAAGCAAGTGAATAAGGAAGACGGATAAATCCTAAAATAAATCCGTTAAGAGTTCCCAGAACAGAAATTATTACAAATATTAAAATTATTTTTGCTCCCATTTCTCCAAAAAGTTTTATTGCCGCTGCATTTACATGGCCGTCACCCATTTCAATAATATTTGCAGGTCCTATTAAGAAACTTATTCCTGTAAAATAAAAAATATAAGCTGCCAATACAAATACAGGCCCGACTATTAAAGCTATAGGAAGATTTCTTTTTGAATTTTTTATTTCGTGGGCTATTGATGTTGAAACAACCCACCCGTCATATGAGAAAGCAATCGGTCCAAGAGCCGCAAGCCAGTTTATTGAAGCTACCATCTCTTTTGAAGCTGTTTCTATAGGCATAGCTCCATAAGGGTCTCCGTATAAAAATCCTGCCACAGCAATTATTACAAGAGGTATCATTTTTATAATTGTTGCACAGTTTTGAAAATATCCTCCAAGATTTGCTGATAGTGCATTTATTGCAAAATAAACAATTGAAGCAAAAACTCCTATGGCTGCAGTTATTTCATATGTAGCTTCTATTCCAAAAAGCATGCAGGCATAAACTCCCACAACCCATGACACAACAACTATTACAGCCGGATAATAAATAAATACCTGAAACCACCCGAATGCACAGGCTGTTTTTTTTCCAGAATATTCATCTGCATAAGTTATAAGCCCCCCTGCTTTTGTTGTCTTAGCTGCAAGAACTCCTATTGCCAGACTTCCAAAAATAATTCCTATGGCTGCAAGAGAAAAAAGTATAACTCCATTTACAATACTTCCTTGTGTAAACACTAAAATATTGTCACTCTTAAAAAATATTCCCGAACCTATTACTGTTCCAACTATCATTGCAACAGCTGTGAACAAACTATATTCTTTTTTCTGCATAATTTCTCCTTACTCTTCCTTATTATATATGTTTTTAATTTTTCCCTTACAATTTTTTGATACGATAAATTATACAACATTATTTTTATTTTGAAAATGAAAATTTGTTTATCTGTTTATTTTCTTTCTATTTTATATTATTAAAAAAACCTGCATTGAAAAATAGTTTGTCAATGCAGGAGATAAGATTTAATAAAATTTTATTTTTTTCATATAACAAAATTTAATAAAATTTCTTTTTAAGTTCTGCTACCCAGTCCATAACTCTTTCTGGAGTTTCGTCATCTTGGTTGTTTTCATCTATTGCAAGACCTACAAACTGATTATCTATAACAGCTTCACTTTCTTCATAGTGGTAGCCTTCATTTGAAGTAAATCCTATAACTTCTCCGCCGTTTTTTACAACAACATCATAAAGAACTCTCATTCCCCCAACAAAAGATTCTCCAAAAGCAAATTGGTTTCCAAGACCTGCAACTGCAACTCTTTTTCCTGTAAAATCAATTTTTTCAAACTGAGGCATAACATTTGCCCAGTCTTCCTGAACTTCTCCCACCCCGTAAGTTGGAGTTAAAAGAATAAGATTTTTAAAATCTTTCATTGTTTCAATTCCATCTGCTACATTTATTACTTCATAGTTGTCTTTTCTTAGATTAAATTCTATTTCCTCTGCAACAGCTGCAGTTTTTCCTGTGTTTGACCCGTAAAATATTCCTATTTTTTCCATACTAATTTCCTCCTGAATTTTTTAAACCGCAAATATCTTTAATGACTTCTCCTCCAATAATAAGCCCCGCAGCTGAAGGTACAAAAGAGATGCTTCCCACATTTTTGGATTTTTCTCTTCCTCCCTCTTCATTTGCAGGTTTCATTGGAAGTTCTTTTGAATATACAACTTTCAGCTTTTTTACACCTCTTGCTTTAAGTTCACGTCTCATAACTTTTGCTAATGGGCAGACTGAAGTTTTATTTATATCACTCACTTCAAGCATAGTGGGATTTATTTTATTTCCTGTACCCATTGATGAAATTATGGGGATATTTTTTTCAGCAGCTGTTTCTATAAGGTTAAGTTTTGACGATACAAGGTCTATTGCATCTACAATATAATCATAACTTTTATCCTTAAAGAATATATCCTTTGTGCTTTCATCATATTTTTCTTTAAAAGCATGAATCTTTATTTCCGGATTTATTGAAACTGCTCTTTCCTTTATTACATCAACTTTATTTTGCCCGACTGTATTCTGCAAAGCTATTATCTGTCTGTTTATGTTTGTTATGTCTATGGTATCGTAATCAACAACTGTAAGCTCTCCTATTCCTCCTCTTACAAGAGCTTCAACTGTAAATCCCCCGACACCTCCGACACCGAAAACAATTACATGGGAATTTTTTAATTTTTTTAAATTTTCTTTCCCAATTAAAAGTTCTTCTCTTTGAAAAATCATAAGTACCGCCTGTTTTATATTTTTTACTAAATCACTAAAGAAATTATAACCTTATATAATTTAAAAAGCAATATATTTTTATTTTTCAAAAAATATTTTTCCAAAAAAATAATATTTTTTTGATTAAAAACCCTTGACTTATAAAGCAAAGTATAGTATCATAATAAAAGTTACGCATGATGAAGGTCATCAGCAACCTATCGTCAGCGATTAATCTTTTGGAGGTGTTAGAATGTACGCAGTTATAAAAACTGGTGGTAAACAGTACAAAGTTGCAGAAGGTGATGTTTTAAGAGTAGAAAAGCTTAATGCTGAAGTTAACCAAACTGTAGAATTAACAGAAGTTCTTTTAGTAGCTAACGGAGAAGATGTAAAAGTTGGAAC
>ENA-OPVT01000140-OPVT01000140.1-human-gut-metagenome-genome-assembly--contig:-NODE-140-length-58268-cov-4.095477_pt1 | contig 58268 bp, 62 predicted proteins | sample MGYA00241499_ERZ501990 | MGnify/ENA primary metagenome ERZ501990 (study PRJEB25962, sample SAMEA2042104) | human gut metagenome | biome: human gut; feature: human-associated habitat; material: faeces...
TGCAGATAATCTGCAGCAGCCTTTTTATTTTTCAAAAATATCAACACTCAAAATCATCACACCAAAAAAAGAAAGATTAGATCTTATCCTTATTTCTTGAGAACTGCTTATAGAATTTTTTAAAGATTCAGGAATAAACACTTTTACCCCTTTGTATTCTTCAACAGTATATTGTATTTTTGAATCTAAATCTATTTTATTTTTTATAAATTCGCCCCGAATTACATCTACACAACCGGCTCAGCCAAATTTATTTATCTCTTTTTTTAAAGCAATTCCTAAAAAATTTCTTTCTGTTGTAAACTTTATAACTTTATCACTTATTAGTACCATGCTCCTCCTTCTTTTTTATGTCTTTTTTTAATTTAATAATATAAATTCCCTCTAAAAATACTGCTGCAATAAGAAAATATATTATAAAAATTTTTACATTCTGACCTTTTTCTTCCGAAACTATATTAATTATTTTTGTCTGCTGTAAATTTTTATTATTTATATCTTCATTTTTAGCAGGGTTGTTTATGTTTGTATTCTCTGTAAAAATAACTTTTAAATTATCTTTATTTATTTCACGAGAATAATTTTTTTCATTTTCTTTTTCTCCAAAACCTGAAATTACAAATTCATCATATTTCTGTTCAATAGGATTGAAGAAAGGAATTTTTATTTTTGGAAGAATTATTTCTCCTGCCTTTTTAGGAATAAAAATTATAACATAATTTCTTTCTGCTGAATAAACATGATCTAATACATGTTCTTCAAATATAGTTGTAGTTTCCTTTACATCAAATTTTTCATCTTCAGAAAAAACAATTTTTTCTAGTTTATCTAAATTGACACTTCCGTAAAGTTTTAAATTTAAAATAAAAGTTTCTCTGCCGTCTATATTTTCTTTTGCCCAGTGATAATTTCCTTTAAGCTCTCCCACAACCCCTTGAAAATTTTCAGGCTTATTCTCTTCAGGAAGAGGAAGAATATTTAAATTAAATTCTTCAAAACCAAGATACACAGGATTTTTTTCCTCATCTTCTTTTGTAAGTTCTGTTATACTTATTCCCCCTGTTTTTATAGTTTTTTTTCCAAAAGATTCAGGCTCTAATATACTTCTGAATAAAACAAGTTCTATCTGTTCTTTCCCGTTAACAGTAACTCTTTTTGGAATTGCAAACCCTCTTCCGTCTCTCGGTGTAATATTTTTTATAGTAAAACCGTTAAAAACAGGAGTAGAAATATAATTATAATTGCTTACAGAAGTTTTTATTATAACTTTTTCTACAAAAGGAATTTTTTCTCCGTAATAATAATCTCTTTTATAGTGAGTTGTTTCAAGAAAAAGTTTTGGCTCTTTCAAAGAATTTTCTATTTTTTCTGCTACCTGCAGAACTATTGAATTTGATATTGTTTTATTTTTTGTTTTCGCAATAAGAGAAATCTTTCCCACTTTTTTAGGTGAAAGAATATATATATCCGACTTAGAATATTTAATTCTTTTATTATTTAATGTATTATAATTTGAGCGGCTCCCCCTGGATATAACTTCAAAATTATCAATTCCCTCTATTTCATATTCTGATTTTGGTTCATTTAGAAATTCCACTGTCAGTATAATATTCTGCTTTATTGTTGGATTATAATCATCAACAAATATTTTAATCTCCGAAAAAGAAAGAGAATATATTGCCAGAAACACCAAAATATTTATAATTTTTTTCATTATTTTACCTTCCGTTTAAAAATTAATGTTATACATTAAGTTAGACGTATGTATTTATCTTATTGTTATTTTTCATTTATATTTACAGCTTTTTCTAAAAATTCTTTTGGAATTCTTGCTATTTTTTTCTTTTCGTAATCAAAAACTGCCATTTTAGTTGTACCTTTTACAGCTGTTTCATTATTTTCTTTTATAATTTCATACTCAATATTAAAAGTTATTCTTTCTGGCTCAACACCTGTAATTCTGCATAAAAGTTTTTCTCCCATAAAAACTTCTTTTAAATAATAAACATGGCTTTCAAGCTGGATAAGACCTTTCCCCTCTATATCAGCTTCATCATATCCTATACTGTTAAGCCATTCCATTCTCGTCTGCTGAAAAATGATAAGAGCCCTTTCATTTCCCATATGATCGCCGTAATTTATATCAGATACAATTACTTTGTATTCTGTTTCAAAAAAATTTTTCATATTTTTTCTCCTCTTTTTTGTATTTTATAAAATTTTATCAAAACATTTAAGGTTTTGGTATTTTAATCCTTGAAAATTAAAATCAGCATTTCCCACATGATTATATCCCATTTTTTTATAAAGATTTGCTCCTGGAATATTTTTATCATTTGTATCAAGACGAATTGTAGTACACCCAAGTTCTTTTGCATAATTTTCAGCAAAAATTATAAATTTCTGTCCAAGCCCCATTTTTGAAAATGACGGTTTTATACACAAAGTATGTATGACAAGAACTTTTTCTCCCTCTGCTTCAATGTTCCATTTTAATTTTTTATATTCTTCAGGCTGTTCATGGTTTAAAATAACAGCTCCTGTAATAACTCCGTCATCTTCACTTACAAAAAGTGTTCCCTCTTCAAAAGATTTTTGGGCTGTTAAAACAGTTGGATAAAGTCCTTTCATCCATTGTGTAAATTTTATAATCTCTTCATTACTTGTTATTTCATTATAAATTTCTTCAACAAAAGAAATATCTTCAGCTGCAGCTTTTCTTATCATCTATGCCTCCATATTTTATTTATAAAAAATGCCAAAAAGAACCAATATTCTTTTCAGCATTTTAGTGATTTTATTTATTTTAATTTTTTTTCATATTATCTTTTAATAAATCACGAATTTCTGTAAGAAGAATTTCTTCTTTTGATGGTGCAGGCGGTGCTTTTGGAGCTTCTTTTTTTAATTTATTTATCATTTTTACCATAACAAATATACAGAAAACCATTATGATAAAATCCAGTGTTGTCTGTAAAAAAATTCCATATTTTACAATAACTGGTGTCCCGTCAGCTTTGCTTGCAGGAATAGTAAGAGCAAGACTAGAGACATCTATTCTTCCTGTAACAATTCCAATAAGCGGCATAACAATATCATTAACAAGGCTTGAAACAATTTTTCCAAAAGCTCCCCCAATGATAACCCCAACAGCCATATCCATTACATTTCCACGAACAGCAAATTTTTTAAATTCTGTTAAAAAAGACATACTCTACCCCCTTTTTATAAATTTTCCCTCTCTTATATGGTATAATTCTTTGGAGTAAAAGTCAACGGAATTTAAATAAATATGAAAATAAGAATAATTGCTGCAATAATCTGGCAAGTTCCTACACTCAATCCATAAAACATTCCTTTTGGTCCTTCAGAAATAAGATCTTTAAATTTCACTCTCATTCCAATAGCTGCAAGAGCTATTATTTCAAACTGCTGGCTCACTGTTTTTGCTCCCTTTGTAAAAATTTCCGGAAGAAAATTCATTGTATGTAAAACTGCCATTATGAAAAATCCAACAATAAACCACGGAATTCCAGCTTTTATTTTTTTATCACTGTTTTTTTCTTTTTTAAATATATGTTTTCCCTCTTCTGTGTTTACATGAGAATAAGCAAGAGCAACAAGAACTATAAAAATAATACGAATTATTTTAAAAATTGTAGAAACTTCAGTAACCTCAAAATTAACAAGCTGTCCGCTGGCAATTACCTGTCCGATTGATTGAAGAATTCCTCCTATCATAGCTGATGTATGTAAAGTTTCGTGCTTATAAAGAATTTCTGTAATAATTGGCAGAAGAATCATAAGAATTGTTCCTGTAACATTTACTATTGTAATAGAAATTCCTTTATCTTTTGTATCTGCATCAATAACCGGAGAAACTGTTGCAATGGCTGACGAACCGCAGACAGCATTTCCCGCTCCCATTAAAAGACAGAATTTTTTATTAAATCCTATTTTACGTCCGATTATATATGCTGTAAAAATAGTCACTGACATCTGGCACAAAATAAATACTGCTCCAGAAATTCCAAGTGCCGCAATATCTTTCAGCATAAGAGCCGCCCCTGTAAGAACGATTGAATATTCAAGAAGATTTCTTTCTGAAAAACGAGTTCCCTCATCAAAATATGTTTTATTTAAAAAAGTATTTCCACAGATAATTCCTATTCCAATGGCAAAAAGAGCTGCTCCCACAGCCGGAAAAAATTCAGCAATTTTCTGAGCCAAAAAAGAAATAATTACACATACTAAAAAACCCGGTCCAACTTTCACAATAAAATTTTTCATCAAAATCCTCCTAAAATTTTTATTTTCTATCTTGATTATAGAAGAAAAATATTATAAAATCCAATTAGTATTTCTATTTAATTGATAAATTTTTTTTATAAGAGGTGAGTATATGTTAGAACAAAAGTTGTATACATTTATAAAACTTGCTGAATGTGAAAGTACGACACAGACAGCTTTGGAACTCCATATGACACAGCCTGCAGTAAGCCAGCAGTTAAAAGCTCTTGAAACTGAATATAATATTCAGCTTTTTAACCGTGAAGGAAGAAGGATAATTCTTACAAACGAGGGAAGACAATTTTATTTAATGCTGAAAAGAATGATTACAATGGAACAGCAGTTTGCAGAAATGATAAAACAGCCCGCTGTTAAAACCATACGTTTTGGTGCAACTCTTTCTATAAGTGAAGGGATAATGCCGGAGCTTCTTCCTAAAATGATAAATCACTGGAAAGATATCCGCTTTGAACTTACAACTCAAAATACCAAAGAACTTTTAAGAGAACTTGAAGAGGGGCTGATTGACTTTGCTCTTATTGAAGGAAATTTTAATCAGAAAAAATATGCTCACTCACCTATAATGAAAGCTAAATTTTCCGGATTCTGCCAAAAAGGAAGTCCTTATAAAAAATTTAAAAGATTGGAAGAATGTATCTCTGCACCTCTTATCATAAGAGAAAAAGGGAGCGGAACAAGAACTATTTTTGAAAGCGAATGTGAAACATATAATATAAGTGTGGAAGATTTTCTTTCTTCACATGAAGTTGACAGTATCCCTGTTATTTTAAATCTTGTAAAAAGCGGAGCCGGAATAACTTTTGCTTATGACTGTGCTATGCAGGAGGGAATAAAAAAAGGAGAGATTGAAGAAATCGTTTTGGAAAACTTTTCTTTAGAAAGAGATTTTTCTTTTGTGGCTCTTCCAGATATGCTTAAAACAGAAAAGCTTTTTGAAATTTGTGATGTGATAAAAAAATTTATATAAATATAAAAAGCTGTTGCATTTTCTTTATTGCAGCAGCCTTTTTGTTAATTATTAAATTTTTAATTCTATTATATCATTGAATAAAAATCTTATTTTTTCATCGGTTTTTTCTATATGAAAATGTCCGCAGTACCATTTTTTATATTCCAGTTTATCTTCTATCGTCTGCAGCCATTTTTCAGTTGAAGTATCAACCATATTTTGATTTTTTATACTTAAAAATGCTTCAGTTGGTCTATAGTTAAAAGGGCAGGTATGGGTTAAAACTAAATCCACTTTCCATTTTCTGTTTTTTAAATTCTTTTCAACATATTTTTTTATTTTGTCTGAGGGCTGTTCATCTTTAAACCAGTGAAGATTATTCATAATTCTGTAAAATTTATCTATGCTGTATGCTCCGCCGATAACAACAGTTTCAAGTCCATCAAAATTATAAATTTCTCCATCTTTAGCAAAAACTAAATTATCAAATTCTTTTTCAAAATAAACTTTAGCTCCAAACATTTCTATTTCTTCATAAGTTTCTATATTAAAAGGTCTCTGTTCATGGTTTCCCTGAATACAAAATAATGTGATAGGAAGTTTATTAAGATAATGTTTTATATACCAGTCTTTTATTCCGCCGTAATAATTTATCCCTGCATCTCCAAGAATAATTAAAACATCATCTCTCGTTGTTTTATTTTCCAAGCAGAATAATATTATTCTTTCAAAATCTCTGTGAGTGTCCCCTGTTATATAAAACATCTCTTTCTCCTTTACCTTCTTGTGCCGTTTTTAATTATTCTGCTGCTTTTATTTTAAATACAACTTTTTTAATTTCCATAGGACCATTTTCTCCATGAATAAGAGGCATATGAGGTTCTTCAGGGAATAAAATTATAAAAGTATCTCCGTTTAATTCAAAAAGATGATCAACAGACCCTTCATATTTTTCAAAATCAGTCTCTCTGTTCCATGGAGTTGTTCTCACAACATTTGAACGAGTACTGTACCCGATTTTTTCTTCTCCATTAATAACAATTTGAATATCTATATATTTTTTATGTCCCTCAAAAAATCTTTCTTCAACAGGCTGAGTTTTTACAGTCTGACAGTTGAAAAAAACATTGTCGCCGTCTATAATATTTTTTCCCTCAGGTGCAGTTTTATAAGCTCCGCTTTCAATACATTCAATAGCTTTATCAAGATTTTTTGAAATCCCTTTGTAAAATTTTAACTCTCTTAATTCTCCGTATATCATTTTAAATCTCCTTTGATAAAATTTTATTATCTCTCTAAATTTAAGATATTATATTTATCATACTTTGTCAAGATTAAAACTCGTCCCATCCCTCAACAGATGAACTCATATTATAGCTTGTAACAGTTCCTTCAAAAAAGTTTGCTTTAACATTTCCTTCTCCCTCTGTGTCAGCAAATCTTTCAAGATGTTTGTAAGGATTTTTTTCAAATCCGTAATAAAGAGGGTTAAGCCCTATAGATTTAAGTCTTTCGTTTGCCAGCCATTTTGTATATTTTTCTGTAGTTTCCTCTGTTATTCCTAAAATCTGATTTCCAATTATATGGTTAGTCCAATTTATTTCCTGCTCAACTGCTTTTTCAAACATTTTAGAAATTAATTTTTCATCAAAGAAATTTGGATTTTCTTTTTTTATTTCTTTTATAATCTGCTGGAATAAAACTACATGAGAAAGCTCATCTCTGTTTATAAGCCTTATTATATCAGAAGTTCCCATCATTCTGTTTCTGCTTGCAAGAAGATAGAAAAAATTAAATCCGTTATAGAAATATAAAGACTCTAAAAGATAATCAGCAATAATAACTTTTGCAAAATTTTCATCACTCTGGTTATCTAAAAAGTTTTGATAAATTTCAGCAATATATTTGTTTCTTTCAAAAAGAATTTTATCTTCTCTCCATTTATCATAGATTAAATTTCTCGTTTCTTTTGAAAGTATAGATTCAATTATATATTGATAAGATTGTGAATGTACTGCTTCCTGAAATGTCTGGATTGAAAGCACAAGATTTATTTCAGGTGCTGTAATATAATCTGAAACATTTGGAATGTTGTTTGTCTGAATGCTGTCCAAAAAAATAAGGAAAGACAAAATTCCGTCATATGCAGTTTTTTCATAATCAGTAAGATTTCCATAATCATTTTTATCTTGTGTTAAATCTATTTTTTCAGGAATCCAGAAATTTCCCATCATAGTTCTGTAAAGATGATTTGCCCACTGATATTTTACATTGTTAAGATTAAAAATATTTGTGCTGTCTCCCTTTATTATTTTTCTTTCAATAAGAGAATCATTTCCCAATGGGTTAAAAAGTTTTTTTCTATCCACTGCAGCTTTCACACTCCTCTTTTTCATTCATTATGTTTGTGCTTTTTTGGATTGTTCTTATGTAATAAATTGATTTGCAGCCCTCTTTCCATGCTGTCATAAGTGTGTCGTAAATATCTTTTGCTCTGATATTTTTATTAAGGTCAAAAATAAGTTCCATAGAAACTCCCTGTGTTGTCCATTTTCCAATTCTTGACATAACTTTTACATAATATTTAGGGTCTACATTTTTAAATTCAGGATAGAACCATGCTCTGTCTTTTAAATATTTAACAGTTCTCGGAACTGCTCCTTTTTGATTTTTTTCAATAAAAAATCTTGAGAAAGCGGGATTTACAGATGCACACGCTCCCATAAGAAGAGATGTCGATGTGTTTGGAGCAACAGCTGTAAGTTCTCCATTACGCATTCCGTAATTTTTTACAAGTTCAAAAACTTTTTCCCATTCATCTGCAAATTTTGAATTTTTTATATACCACTCTTTATTTTTTTGGAAAAATATTCCTTTATCCCACTTTGAATTTTTAAACATAGGATAAGCCCCTCTTTCTTTTGCAAGAAGAGCAGAAGATTTTATAGAGTAAAGAGCAATTTCTTCAAAAAGTTCGTCGATTTCATTTAAAGATTCTTCATAAATCATATATTCTCTGGCAATATAGTCTGCAAGACCCATAGTACCAACACCGATTGTTCTGTATGCAAGATTGTGTTTATCAGATTCTTTTATCGGTGTTCTTGTAAGGTCTATTGTATTATCAAGAATTCTTACAGAAATATCAATAATATCAGGAAGTTCCTCTTTTGTAATTTCAGCAAGGTTCATAGAAACAAGATTGCATGTATGAACTTCTCCCAAATCAACAGTTCTCACTCCGCTGTTTACAAAATTTTCTTCTCTGAAATTTTTGCTCGGTGAAAAATTAGAAAAACTTTCCATGCACAGATTTCCGTTTCCAATCATTCCTCTGTGAGAATTGTGATTCATTTCATTTGCTCTGTCTTTAAAAAATATGTAAGGCATTCCTGTTTCAAGCTGAACTTTCATAATTTCTTTGAAAAGCTCTCTGGCTTTTATAACTTTTTTTAATTCAAGAGAGCTGTCTTTTTCAATAAGAGAATATATTTTTTCAAATTCTTCTCCGTAAAGCTCACAAAGCTCCACATCATATTTTTTACGAATTTCAAAAGGGTCAACCAAAGTCCAATGAGAATTTTCTTCAACTCTTTTCATAAAAAGATTTGAAAGCACAACCTGCGGATAAATGTCGTATGCTTTTCCTCTCTGGTCTCCGTTTTCTGTCTGAAGTTCTAAGAAATTTTCTATGTCAAGATGCCATGAATCAAGAGCAACAGTTACAGCCCCTGCCCGTCTTCCCTGCTGATTTACAGCAACAGCTGTGTCATTTATTATTTTTATCCACGGTACAACTCCTCCGCTGGCATTGTAATATCCGTTTACCATAGAATTTTTTGCTCTTATTCTTGAAATGTTAAGCCCCACTCCTCCGCCGTTTTTACTTATTTTTGCAATGGTATCTACATTATAGAAAATCGATTCAATATTATCGTCCATTGCTGTAATAAAGCATGAAGAAAGATTTCCTTTTGGAATTCTTAAATTTGCAAGAATAGGAGTTGCAAGAGATATTTTTTTCATTGAAAGAGCATCATAAAATCTTTTCGCCACAGAAATTTTATCTTTTTCATTCACTGCAAGGAGCATTGCAATACACATAAAAACTTCCTGAGGAAGCTCAAAAATATTTCCTCCATGTTTTATAAGGTATCTGTTTACAAACATATTTGCTCCGGCATAGTCATACATCATATCTCTTGAAATATCAATATATTTTCCAAGCTCATTAATTTCTTCTTCAGTATATTCTAAAAGTCTTTTATCATAAATATTTTTTTCAGTGAGAGTTTTTATTGTTTTGTAAAAATCTCCATAGGAAAATCCTCTTTTGTGAAAAACTTCTCTTTCTGTTTCCATCATAAGAAGACGACCGGCTGCATAAGTCCAGTCGCTTTCTTCAAAACTTGTCATAGAAACAGCCTGATTGATAAGAGATTCTTGAATTTTTTTTGTTGTTATATTTTCTTCATAGATTGAATCTATGTAGCTTTCAAGCTCAACCATATTAACTTCAAGACCATCACAGGCTCTTACAAGTTTTTCTCTTATTTTTGTAATATCAAGATTTTCTTTTATCCCGGCTCTGTTTATAACCTGTCTCATTTTATATAACCTCTAAAAAGTTTTCCATAGTATAAAATTTTCCATCTTTTTCTACAACAGGAGCTGACATAATTCTTGCCTTGCTTGCCACTGTCATAAGAGTTTTTAAATCTTGTGTATATTCATAATCAAGCCCTTTTCTTTCTAAAGTTCTTTTTAAAGTTTCACATCTTCCGCAGTTTTCTTTTCCATATACTTTTATCATTTTATCCCTCCATAAACACAATATATTGTGTTTTATTTTTATTTTTATAACTATATCTTGGAATATTATTGCATAAAATTTTCTGTTTTTCAACTGTTTTCTTTTTGATTTTTTCCCAGAAAATGAGAAACATAACAATAACAATACTTATTTTATATTTTATTTAATAAAAAATTTTTCAAAAAATAAAAAACCCTGCATTGAAAAATTATTTTTCATTAGCAGGGTAAATTATTTATTTTCTTCTATAAATATCGTTTATGCTTTCAATCCATTTTCTGTCAATTTGTGAAAGAGCTTCCTCTGTTATACGGAAAGCCCAGTTTCCATTTGCAATTCCAGGCTGATTCATTTTTGTATCACTTCCAAAACCACATAAATCTTGAATAGGAACTATTGTAAGCTGAGCCGGACTCTGCCATAAAGCTCTTATTACAGAACGGCATGATTCACTGTAATATCCTCCCATTCCCCAGTCTTTTCCTGTAAAATTACAGTATTCAAGAGCTGTTTTTCTATTTTCCGGTGCTGCTTCCCAAAGCCAGCCTAAGATTGTATTATTATCGTGAGTTCCTGTATAAGCAATAACATTTTTTTCATAATTGTGAGGAAGATGAATGCTGTCTCTGTCGCCGATAAAAGCAAACTGCATGACTCTCATTCCCGGAAGTTTTGTTTCTTTTAAAAGTTTTACAACATCTTCATCAATATCTCCCAAATCTTCTGCTATAATCTGAGAATTATTAAATTTTTTCATCACAACATTAAAGAAATCCATTCCCGGACCTTTTATCCAGCTTCCTGATTTTGCATTTTCCGCATCAGCTGGAACACCCCAGTATGCAGAAAATCCTCTGAAGTGGTCAATTCTTACCATATCAAAAATCTGAAGAGAATTTTTTATTCTTTCAATCCACCAAGAATAATTTTGTTTTTTCATAAGCTCCCAGTTGTAAAGAGGATTTCCCCACATCTGCCCCTCTTCTGAAAAATAATCTGGGGGAACTCCTGCAACAAGTCTTGGGCTTCCATCTTCAGACAAATCAAAAAGTTCACGGTTTGCCCAGACATCAGAACTTTCCAGAGAAACATAAATCGGCATATCACCAATCATTTTTATTCCATTTTTATTTATTTCTGATTTTATTTTTTCCCATTGAGAATAAAATTCATACTGTAAAAACTCATGGAAAAAAACTTCGTCAGCATATTTTTCAAATGCTTTTTCTACAGCTTCTTTTTTGTGAAATTTAAGCTCTTCATCTTTCCATAAATACCAGTCAGTATTATTATTTTTTTCACGAAGAGTCATGTAAAGAGCAAAGTCAGGAAGCCAGTGTTTATTTTTATTTTCAAATTCCTTTATTTTATTTTTTTCATTTTCATCTATTCTTTCATAAGCAAGATGAAAAATTTTATATCTTGTTTTGTTAAGCCATTCAAAATTTACAAAATATGGATTTGAACATTCATTTTCTTTTAGTTCATCTTCAGTTAAAAATCCTTTTTCTGCAAGAGTCTGAAGATCTATAAAAAGAGGATTTCCTGCAAAAGCTGAAAAACTTTTGTAGGGAGAATTGCAGTCGTCTGTTGTACCGAATGGAAGAGTCTGCCACCAAGTAAATCCCATCTCTTTTAAAAATTTTGAAAATTTAAGAGCTTCTTTTCCAAAACTTCCTATTCCATATTTTCCCGGAAGAGATGATATGTGAAGTAAAATACCGCTGGAACGTTTCATAAAATAACCAACCTTTCTGTTTATTTAATTATTTATTAATTACTATCTATTTATAATATAGCAAATTGAAAATAATTAAGCAATGTTAAATTATTTTGGCTGAATACAAGTTTAATGTGAATTATTTTTTAAAAAAATTATACAAGAGAAATGCATATAAAATGTCCGCATTAGTCTTGTATAAATAAAAATATTTCTCTTGACAAAAAAATTAAAAGAAAATATAATAGTTTGCAAACGAACAAATAAATTTATGAGGTTTTTAAAATGAAAAATGATGATATAGGATTTTATTTAAGAAAGCTCAATAATTATCTGCAGAAATACAGTCATTTAGTTTACAACAGAAAAGATTTAAAAGAATGTTCTCTTTCAAATCTCTGGGTAATAGATTATGTAACAGATAATTCAGATAAAGATATTTACCAAAAAGATATTGAAGCTGAATTTTCAATAAATCGTGCAACAGCATCTAAAATGCTTTCTCTTATGGAAGAAAAAAAATTCATTTCAAGAATTTCTTTATCTGAGGACAGAAGATTAAAAAAAATAGTAATTCTTCCTGAGGGAAGAAAACTTAAAGAAATTTGTCTTGCTTTTAGAAAAGAGATGGAGCAGGAATTAACTTCTGCTTTAAGTGAAGAAGAAATAAAATTTTTAAAAAAGATTTTAAGAAAAATGGCATATCATTTTGACGAAATAAAGATGTGATACATCTTTATTTTTTTGGTAAAATAGTTTGCCGGCATACAATTTTTAAATTTTTATATAAAGGAGTTAGTTATTTATGGAAAATCGTAATCAGAAAATTTTTTCGGAAATGCCTGTAAAAAAAGCAGTTTTTAAAATGGCAGTTCCAAGTGTAGTATCGTCTCTTGTGCTTGTTATCTACAATATGGCAGATACATTTTTTGTAGGGCAGACACACAATGCTTTTCAAGTTGCAGCAGTTTCTCTTACAAATCCTGTTTTTGTAATGTTTATGGCTTTTGCAAATCTTTTAGGAATAGGAGGAAGCACAGCAGTTTCTATTTTTTTAGGAGAGAGAAAAAAAGTTCAGGCAAAAAGAACTGCTTCTTTCTGCTGTTATGCTTCTATTATTTTAGGAATAGTTTCAGGAATTTTAATTATTATCTTTATGAATCCTCTTTTAAAAGTTTTGGGGAGCAGTGAAAATACTTATCAGTTTTCAAAAGATTATTTATTTTATATAGCCCTTGGAGCTCCTTTTATTTTTTTCGCCAATACTTTTGGACATACTGTAAGAGGAGAGGGAGCAGCTTCAGCTTCTATGATAGGCGGAATGATAGGAACTGTTGTAAATATAATATTTGACCCTGTTTTTATTTTAATTTTTAATATGGGAACAGCAGGGGCAGCTATTGCAACAGTCTTAGGAAATATTTTCGGCTGTGTTTACTATATTTATTATTTTAAAAGAAAAAGCCATTTTCTTTCAATAAATTTTAAGGATTTTTATTTTTTAGGAAAAGCTGCCAGAAAAACATTTGTTCTTGGAATACCTGCAGGAGTAAATTCTGCTCTTATGAGCGGCTCAAATATTGTGCTTAATAATAAACTTGTATCTTATGGAGATGCTCCTGTGGCAGCAATGGGAGTTGCAATAAAAGTATATCTTCTTATAGTTTTTATTCATATGGGAATTGCCAACGGAATTCAGCCTCTTTTAGGATACTGCTTTGGTGCTAAAAAGAAAGAATGTTTTATAAAAATTTTTAATTTCAGCGGTTTTCTTACAATTTTAATCGGAACTGTTCTTACAGCAGTTTATATTATTTTCAGCTCAGAAATAATAGAATTTTTTATAAATGACAGAGAAGTTATTGAATATGGAAAGAAAATGCTTATAGCAACATCTGTTTCCGGACCAATTTTGGGAATACTTTTCTTATGTATAAACAGTATGCAGGCTGTTGAAAGACCATTTCCGGCAACACTTGTTTCAATCTGCCGTCAGGGATTTATATTTATTCCGCTTTTGTATGTTTTAGATAAAATTTTTGGACTCAACGGAATTAATTTTACACAGGCAGCAGCAGATTATATTTCAATAATTTTATCTATGATTTTATTAAAATTATCTCTTAAAAATATTAAAGAAAAATAAAAAATTCACATTTCTCTTGTAAATATTTTTTTCACGTCTCTCTTGTATTCTTTTTTTTAAAAATATTTTGTATAATAAAGTAAAAGAGGAAAGAAGTATTTATTTTTTGGAGTAAGGGATATGGTAAAATTTAATGATATGACAACAGAGCCGATAAAAAAGACTCTGATTTTACTTGCTCTCCCAATAATGGGAGCATCTTTTTTTCAGCTTGCTTACGGAATAGTTGATATGCTCTGGATTGGAAAATTGGGGAGCAGAGCAGTTGCTGCAGTAGGTTCGGCTGCATTTTTTATAAATCTTGGTTTTGGGCTTAACACAATTATTGTGACGGGGACAGGAGTAAAAGTTGCCCACAGGCTTGGAAGCAAAAATTATAAAGAAGCAGACGAATTTATAAACACAGGATTTTTAATGAATGTGATTTTATTTTTAGTTTATTTTGCATTTCTTTTTCTTTTTAGAAATATGATTGTAAAATATTTTAATTTCAATGATGCCGGTGTTGAAAATATGGCAGAGCAGTATCTTATGATAACGGGAATAGGAACATTTTTTAAATTTTCAAATTTTATGTTTGTAAGTATTTTCAACAGTTTTGGAGACAGCAAAACTCCTTTTAAAATAAACTGTATTGGTGTGATTTTAAATATTTTTTTAGACCCGCTTTTTATTTTTGTATTTAATCTGGGAGTGTTTGGAGCAGGTCTTGCCACAATGCTCTGTGAGGGAATAAACAGCACACTGTTTTATATTTATTCAAAAAAATATTTTACTATAAAAAGGCAGAAAGAATACAGCAGAGAAAAAATAAAAGATATTTTTTTCTTAGGATTTCCAAATGGAATTCAAAGAGTTCTTTTTACAACAATCTCTATTGTTCTTGCAAGAATGGTTGCAGGCTGGGGAGCTTCTGCTATTGCAGCACAAAAAATTGCTCTTCAGATTGAAGCTGTTTCATATCTTACAATAGGAGGACTTCAAGGAGCTGTTGCCTCTTTTGTGGGACAGAATTTTGGAGCAAAAAGATATGACAGAATAGCAGAGGGGCATAAGGTTTCAATGAGGCTTTCGGCAGGGCTTGGAATAATTACCACTTTAATATTTGTAATTTTTGCAGGTCCTCTTATGAGAATTTTTATTGATGATGAAAAAACTTTAGAAATAGGAATGGATTATTTAAGAATAGTTGGGCTTTCACAGGTTTTTATGTGCCTTGAAATTGTAAACAGCGGTGCATACAGCGGAATAGGAAAGCCAAAAATCGCTTCAATGATAGGAATTATTTTTACATCTTTAAGAATACCAATAGCTTTTGTCCTTACAAAAATATTTGGAATAAACGGAGTATGGCTGGCAATTTCCGGAACGACAGTTGTCAAAGGAACATTGTCAACATATCTTTTCTCAAAAGAAAAAAAGTATAATTTTAGGAGGTAGCATGATAAATAAAAATATAGTACCAGTAATAAAAAAATTCGGCTTAGTTGATGAAGTGCAGAGAGGAAATTTCGGGCTGGAAAAAGAAAATTTAAGAGTGGATAAAAAGGGGCATTTAGCACTTACACCGCACCCAAGTGTCTTTGGAGACAAGAAAAAAAATCCATATATCACAGTTGATTTTTCAGAAAGCCAGGTTGAAATGATAACTCCTTCATTTAAAAAAGTAAAAGATGCTTATTACTTTTTAGAAAACCTTCACGATATTGTAACTGAAAATCTTGATGAAGAATATTTATGGCCGCAAAGCCTTCCTCCTGTAATTCCGGAAGAAGAAAAAATTCCTGTGGCACAATTTCAGCAGGATAAAGCAAGTGAAGAATACAGAGACAATCTTGCAAAAAAATATGGAAAATATCTTCAGCTTCTTTCCGGAATTCATTATAATTTTTCTTTTGATACAGATTTTATAAAAGATTTTTATGAAAAAGCAAATAATGGAGAAAGTTTTAAAGAATTTAAAAATAATCTTTATATGAAAGTTGCAAGAAACTATATGAAACACAGCTGGCTTTTAGTTTATCTTTTAGGAGCGAGCGGAGTTGTACATAAGTCATACAGCCCAAACTGTATTGCAAAACTTCAGACATTTGACAAAGATTTATATTATTTTGAAAATGGAATTTCTTTCAGAAACAGTATCTGCGGTTACAGAAATAAAAAAGAATTATATATTTCTCACAATTCTTTGGAAGAATATATCAGAGATATTAAGAAACATATTGCTGACGGAACAATTCAAGGAGCAAGAGAATATTACAGCTCCCTTAGACTTAAATCAAAAAATGCAGGAGATTTATTAGGTTCTCTTGAAAAAGACGGAATAGAATATCTTGAAGTGAGAAGCATAGATTTAAATCCTTTTGCAAGAATAGGAATAGAACTTGAAGATATGGAATTTATTCATCTATTCTTAATGCATATGCTTCTTAAAGGTGAATGTTCTTTCACAAAAGAAGATTATCTTGCTGCAAAAGAAAATGAAAAAATGCTTGCAACACACGGGCTTCATGAAGAATTTACTTTAACAGGTGTATGCGGAGGAACATTTAAAGTTACTGACCTTGTTATTGCAATTTTTAATGAGATGATAACAAACTTTAAAGAACTTGGAATTTATGATGAAAAAATGGAAAAAACATTTGAATTTCAATTTAAAAAAGTTTATGATGTGAAAAATCTTTATTTAAACAGACTTTTAAAATCTGTAAAAGAAGAGGGATATATTGAATTTCATCTTCATGCAGCAGAAAAATCTCTTGAATATACAAAGAAAAACAGCTTCAGTTTAAAAAATTATGAAGACATGGAGCTTTCAACACAAATTCTAATAAGAGATGCAATAAAAAGAGGAGTAAAATTTGAAATTGCAGACAGAACAGAAAATTTTATCACTCTTGAAAAAGACGGCAGAAAAGAATATGTGAAACAGGCAACAAAAACTTCAAAAGATTCTTATGTAAGTATGCTTATTATGGAAAACAAAGTTGTCTCTAAAAAAGTTTTAGCTGAACATGGAATAAAAGTTCCTGCCGGAAATAACTATGACAGCATAGAAGATGCAAAGGCTGACTACAGAAAATTTGAAAATAAAAAAATTGTTGTAAAACCAAAATCAACTAATTTTGGTCTGGGGATTTCTATTTTCCAAAACGGATTTACAAAGGAAGAATATTTTAAAGCTCTTGAAATTGCATTTTCTGAAGACAGATCTGTTCTTGTGGAAGAATTTATCTCAGGAAGAGAATTCAGATTTTTAGTAATAGGAGATGAAGTTGCAGGTATCCTTCACAGAGTTCCGGCAAATGTTGTAGGAGACGGCAGAAAAACAATAAGAGAACTTGTTGAGATAAAAAATGAAAGTCACTTAAGAGGTACTCATTATGAAAAGCCTCTGCAGAAAATAAAACTTGGAGATATAGAAGCTCTTCTTTTATCAAATCAGGGAAAAGATTTTGATTATGTTCCTTACGAAAATGAAATAGTGTATTTAAGAGAAAATTCAAATATAAGCACAGGAGGGGACAGCATAGATTTTACTGATGAAATTCCTGAGATTTATAAAGAAATTGCTGTAAGAGCTGCAAAAAGTGCAAATGTTGTTTTCTGCGGTGTTGATATTATGATAAATGATATTAAAAATGAAAACCCTGAAGGAAATTATGCAGTTATAGAAATAAACTTTAATCCTGCAATTCATATTCACTGCTATCCCGCTGTTGGAAAAAATAGAAAGATAGGAGATAGAATATTAGATGTTTTAGGTTTTTAAAATAAGGAGAAAAGTAAAATGGAATTATACAAAAGAATATCACAGGAAAAAGCAAAAGAGATGATGGATACAATAAAGGATTGTATTATTTTAGATGTAAGAACAAAAGAAGAATTTGAAATTGGTCATATAAAAGGGGCAGTTAATTTTCCAAATGAAGATATAGATGAAGATTTTTCAGCCATAGAAGATTTAGATGCCTGTATTTTAGTTTACTGCAGAAGCGGGCATAGAAGTTTAAATGCTTCAGCTAAGCTTGGACTTATAGGATATAAAAATATTTATGAGTTTGGGGGAATAAATACTTGGAAATATGAAATCGTAAAATAAAAACAAAAGAGGTTTATTGTGAGAGAGATTAAAACAAACAGAATATACAGACATTTTAAAGGGAAAAATTATAAAGTACTTCACATTGCAGTTCATACTGAAACAAGGGAAAAACTTGTAATTTATCAAGCTTTTTACGGAGATTTTGGAATTTTTGCAAGACCTTACGAGATGTTTGCTTCAGAAGTTGACAGAGAAAAATATCCAGATGTTCTGCAGAAATATCGTTTTGAATTAGTGGAAGAATAAAAATTGGAGGCATTACACCTCCATTTTTATTTTTTACTGCTGCAATTCTGACTGCATCCTTTACAGCTTCCACAGCAGCCTTTTCCTTCTTTTTTATTTTTATGAATTTTTTTTAAAGCAGAGACAATACAAATTAAAATAATTATAAGAACCATAAAACTTAGAAAATTCATTTTACATTTCTCCTAAAAACATACCAATTAATTTTACTCCATAAGCTGCAATCCAAGCTATAACACACTGCCCAAGTGCTACAATTACAGCCCATTTTCCTCCAAGCTCTTTTTTTACTGCTGCAACTGCTGCAACACAAGGAGTGTAAAGCAGGCAGAAAACCAAAAGGCTTACAGCTGAAAGAGGAGTAAGTACAGCTAAAAGATTTTTTGTTGTTCCGAAAAGAACAGATAAAGTTGCAACAACACTTTCTTTTGCCATAAATCCGCTGATTAAAGCTGTTGATATTCTCCAGTCGCCAAATCCAAGCGGTTTAAATATTGGAGCAATAATTCCTGCTGCACTTGCCAGAATACTGTCTTGGGAATTTTCTACAACATTAAAACTTAAGTTAAAAGTCTGTAAGAACCAGATAATTATTGTCGCTATAAAAATAACTGTAAATGCTCTCTGTAAAAAATCTTTTGCTTTTTCCCAAAGAAGATGGCTTACATTTTTCATTCCCGGCATACGGTAATTTGGAAGTTCCATTACAAAAGGAACTGCTTCTCCCTCAAAAAGAGTTTTTCTCATAAGAAGTGCCATAAGTATAGCCATAATAATTCCGCCAAAATATAAACCAACCATAATTAAAGCTCCGTTATCTGGAAAAAATGCAGCTGTAAAAAATCCATAAATTGGAAGTTTTGCAGAACAGCTCATATATGGTGTTAAAAGTATTGTCATTTTTCTGTCTCTTTCAGATGGAAGAGTACGGCTTGCCATTATCCCCGGAACAGTACATCCAAAACCTACAAGCATAGGAACAATACTTCTTCCAGAAAGTCCTATTTTACGAAGAAGTTTATCCATGACAAAGGCAACTCTTGCCATATATCCGCTGTCTTCCAATAAAGAAAGGAAGAAAAACAGAGTTACGATAACAGGAAGAAAACTTAAAACACTTCCTACACCATTAAAAATACCATCTATAACAAGAGATTTAATAACTTCATTTACTTTTCCAGCTTCAAGAAGAGCAGCTGTAGTTTCTGTTCCCCAGCCGATAACTGCTTCCAAAATTCCAGAAAGCCAAGCCCCGATAACATTAAATGTAAGCCAGAAAACAGCAGCCATTATTCCTATAAATGCCGGAATTGCAGTATATTTTCCTGTAAGAATACTGTCTATTTTTCTACTTCTTATATGCTCTTTACTTTCTCTCGGTTTTATAACTGTCTCATCACAGACTTTTTTTATAAAATTAAATCTCATATCAGCAATAGCTGCAGCTCTGTCAAGACCTCTTTCTGTTTCCATCTGTTTTATAATATGTTCTAAAGTTCTTTTTTCATTTTCATCAAGATTTAATTTTTCTAAAATAAGATGGTCTCCCTCAGCAAGTTTGCTTGCTGCAAAACGAACCGGAATTCCTGCATTTTTTGCATGGTCTTCTATAAGATACATAATTCCGTGAAGACATCTGTGAACAGCTCCCCCATGATTATTTTCATCACAGAAATCATGCCTTTCTGGACGTTCCTGATATTTTGCCACATGGACAGCATGGTCGATAAGCTCGTTTATTCCTTCATTTTTTGCAGCTGAAATTGGAATTACAGGAATTCCTAATTTTTCTTCCATTTCATTTACAAGAATTGAACCGCCGTTTTCTCTTATTTCATCCATCATATTAAGAGCAAGAACCATAGGAACATCAAGTTCCATAAGCTGCATTGTAAGATAAAGATTTCTTTCTATGTTTGTTGCATCAACAATATTAATTATCCCTTTTGGATTTTCATGAAGAAGAAATGCTCTTGTCACAACTTCTTCACTGGAATAAGGAGACATTGAATATATTCCCGGAAGATCTGTAACTAAAGTATTATTATATCCTTTTATTATTCCGTCCTTTCTGTCAACTGTTACTCCAGGGAAATTTCCAACGTGCTGATTTGATCCTGTCAGCTGATTGAAAAGAGTTGTTTTCCCGCAGTTTTGATTTCCAGCAAGAGCAAAAGTAAGTTTTACTCCATCAGGAAGAGGATTTTCATCAGATTTTTTATGATATTTTCCTCCCTCTCCAAGTCCTGGGTGAGAAATTGGTTTTACAGGTTTTGTTTCTTTTCTTATCTCTTCTTTATCACGAACATCTGTAATTTCTATTTTTGCTGCATCAGCAAGACGAAGAGTAAGTTCGTAACTGTTTATACGTAATTCAACAGGGTCTCCCATTGGAGCATGTTTCATCATTATAATATCCGCTTTTGGAATTATTCCCATATCCAAAAAATGCTGACGGAGAGCTCCGTCTCCTCCTACAGAAAGAACTGTTGCCATCTTTCCAATAGGTAAATCTTTTAATGTCATAATAATACCTCACTGTATAATTAAATAATCTTAATAAACTACACCTAAAAAAAGTGACTCAAAACGTGATTTTTGAGCCACCTTCATTTTTTAATAACTATCATTTTTCATATAAAAATATACTCTTTTTATCTGCCTTTGTCAAGGTATTTAATTAAGGTAGATTTTTAAAAAAATATAAAAAACTGTAAAAAAATTAATAATTGTGATATTATAATTGTGGTGCGGGTGTATAGCTCAATTGGATAGAGCATCTGACTTCGGATCAGAGGGTTGAGGGTTCGAAGCCTTCTATGCCCGCCATATATTTACACAACTTATAACATTTTTCTTTTTTATTGCCATCAAAAATGACATCAATTTTAATTTTTTTAATTTCGTGTTGTTTCTGCTAAAATAGCAGATTTAACAAGAGAATATGACTAGATAGAAAGGTTGCCAGCCACATTATCCGTTGTATTCTCTTTTTCTTTTGTTTCTAATTCTTTCCCTCTTATTTCTAGCTCCTTTTCTAATTTTTCGACCATTTTTTGTAAAAATTCTAATTTTTTTTGAATATAAAAATTATGAACAGTATTTTCAACTATATGTCCTAAAAAATCACGAATATCTGCTTCTTCTATTTCTAAAAATTTAAAATTAGTAGCACAGCTTGTACGTAAATTTCTATAGGGAATATAATTAATTTTATCTTTTGGATTGTTTTTCTTATAACTATTTATAATTTTCTTGTATTTTCTAGTTATACTTGAGGGATATATTATTTTACCGTTTTTTTGAAGTAGTACATATCCGTCCCATTCGGTATTATATGTATTCCCTAATCTTTCTTTCCATAATCTTTGTTTTTCTTTTTCCTGTAATAAAAGTTTTTTCAATCTTTCCGTAAACGGAATTAATCTAGTGCTACTGTGTGTTTTTGTTTCTTCCCTTTTAATAACTCCTCTTTTATTTTCATCTTCTCCAAGTGATACCGTTCTCTTGATAAATATTATATTTTTTTCAAGGTCTATTGCTTCCCATTTCAGTCCTAACGCTTCTGAACGTCTTAATCCATATAATACTGCTAACATAATAGGTAGTTCTATATCAGAATTTTTTACAAAAGATAAAACTCTCGCTACTTCATTTAAGTCATATATTTCCTTTTCTATTGGATAGACTTTATTAATTTTAACAAAAGTAGCTGGATTTTCTTTAATCAATTTCTTTTCATAAGCATAATTCAGTACTTCTTTTAAATATATATGATAATGTTTAATTGTGTTATTACTATTTTTTCTTTCAAACTTAAGAAAATTATAGTAATCATCTATCATTTCTGTTGTTATTTCATTTAAATATTTTCCATTGAAGAAAGGAATTATCCTATTACATACAGCGGAATAATATTGTGGGAACGATGATGGAGATAGTCTTCTTTTTTTTCTTAAAGCAAAATCTTTAAAGAATTGAGAGAACAATATTTTTTCTCCTGAATACAAATTTTCAATTTTTAAAGATTCTTTTATTTCTTCAATAAATTCTTCTAATTTCTTTTCTAATTCATCTTCATTTACTTTTTTTGGTTTTCCATTTTGAAAATATTCAACTTTAATCCCTGTAGCTTTACTTTTGTATCTTCTTTTTCCCATTATATCATAATAATAAGCGACTGATTCATACCTATCATTTCGTTTCCGAGTAAAACCTGTAACTTTTCTCTTTTTTTCATAATCATTCATTTTTATTCCTCCTCTTTTTTATTTGTCATTTTTAAAAACTTTAAAATATCTTCTTTTGTGAAACGATAAAGTCTACCAACTCTGAAGCACTCTAAAAGTCCGACTTTAACTAAGTTTTTGACAGAATCTGTCGAAATTTTTAAGTATTCTGCTACCTCCTTTAATGTTAGTACATCATCAAATTTCTCTAAACCTTTCATTTCTGTTTTCATTTTTTCTCCTCCTTTTAAATTTATTTGATTATGTAAATTTATAATATTTTAACAAAAAAAGCCTACAATTAACAAAGAGAATTATAATAATCTCTTGACTAATTATAGGCTTTCGGTTTTTCCGTTATTCCCAAAAAATATTCTTTTTACGTCTTAAACAAAGGGACTTTCGGTTTTTCCGTTATTTCCCTTTCCAAAAAGGATAACTACATATCATTTCCTTTTCAAATCAAGTGTAACATTTTTATTTGAAAAAAGCAAGAGAATATTTAAAAAATTATTTTAATATTTTTCTTTTTATTCTATACAACGTAGCTTCACTTAAGCCTGTAAAAACAATGCAATCTGATAATTTTATAGATTTATTTATCCATGCTTCAATATATCTTTTTTGTTCCTTAGATAAATTTTCTTGCTTTGAGGGTCTTCCTATTTCTTTTCCTGTTTTTTTAGAAATTTTTTTCCTTTCTCATTTGTCGGCATAGCCTCAATACCTTGTTTTTGTCTTAATTTTGTTCTTTTTAACTCTTCTTCAGCTAAAGTTGTATAAACTTCTATTAAAATATTATTTATCATTTCTATAATACTTTGATTTTTTTCATCAATTTCTATTGTAGTGGTTGGGATATCATCAACAATAAGTCGTATTCCTTTCTCTTTTAGTTCTCTCAGCTCGTTTAAGGCTTGCTGTTTGTCTCTTCCTAGCCTGTCCAAACTCATCACGATAAGGCTGTCTCCTGCTCTCAATTCATCTTTTAATTTTTTGTATGCAGGTCTATCAAAATTTTTCCCACTTGATTTATCAATAAAAATATCCGAGTTTCTTAAGTTATATTTCTCTTTTAAATTTAGTTGTCTTGTTTCATTTTGTTCTGTGGTACTTACACGAACATATAAATATTTCCTCATAACAAAAACCTCTTTAAAATTTAATAAGTTATAAATATAATATTATTTGTCAATCAAAAAATCAAATTTTATTTTTTAATATTTTGATGGAATTTTAAGAAAAAATATCTTAAATAAAGTTAGTAAATCCATAGATAAAAAAATCCAATCACAAAGTATACTTTATGATTGGAAAAATTCAAAGATATTATTCTAAACTTTTTACTAATAATAATTATCTCTTTTTAGATTTCTACTTAAGTAAAAATTTCTAAATCCTAAAATTGTATCTTTTTTATTTTTTGAATTTTCTTCTATTTTATTTAAAATCATTTTTCTTAAATTGTCGTCTAGTAATTTAAAAATACACTCATAATTATGCCAATATTCTATTGGGCAACTTTCTGACAATAAAATTTCAAAATAATTTTGGATTTTTTCATAAGAGTGAATTTTTAAATCTTTATCATTAAGTTTTGAAATTTTATCAAAATCTTTATTTTGTATTAAGAAAAAAACTTCCTCTTCAAAATCTTTTTCTATTTCTTCATTAACTTCTTTCTCCAAAATTTGCAACATATTAATTTCTTCTATATCACAAGAACTTAAACGATATTCAATTTCCTGTAAAAGATTTATCTTTCTTCCTTCTTTGAAAATTTCTTTAATGAAAGTTTTTAATTTCTTTTTTTCCATATCTAAATTTACTATATTATTAAATTGACTTCTTTTCTTTAAGTCTTTTAGATACTTATTTAAAATTATAAAACTATAAAGTTTATCTTTAAAATTTAATTTATCAAAATTTTCAATAAATATCTTTCTTAGTTCTTGAAAACTTCTTTCTATCTCATTTTCCCCTTTTAAAAAATAAAGATTACATAAATCATAAAATTTTTCATAAATTTCTTGATTATTAAAATATTCTTGTAATTCCATTTTTATATCAATATTTTTTTTATTGTATAAATCAATTATCTCAACAATTTTTTTTACTTTAAAAGGTATTTCTTCTAAAAAATTTACTTCTTTTTTTAATTCTTCTTCTGTTCTAGGTTGTCGTCTTGAGTTAGGTTCTTTGAAATGTTCTTCAATCTTTTTTAGGTTTTCTAAATTTTTCTTTGAATAAGTCTGAAAACAATTTTCAGCTTCTAAACAAGTAATTCCCTCTAAAATGTCTTTTTCATAATTAAAAAACCAATCTGCATTTTCACAAGTTAATTTTAATTCTTCATAATTATCTTTTATTTTTTGTAAATATCTTAAATTATTGTTTCCACTTTCTAAGAAAAAATTAATTAAAAACTTTTGGCTTTCTGTTTTTAAGTTTGATTCTTTTATAAAATCAGTTATAAAGTTTGAATCTAATTCACTCATTTGATAAATATTATCTATAATTTTTTCTTTATACTCAGCAAAGATTTTTTTATTTTCTTCTGATAATTTTTCTGTATTACAAATTATAACTATTGTAACTTTATTATGAAGCTGTTCAATTTTCCCAAGAACATTTTTAAAATTAAACTCATCATCTAATCTCTCTAAATCATCAAAACATATTATAGTATCTTTAGAAAAATCAAGAGTATTAATATCTAAAATTCCAAAAATATTAGTTATATTTAAAATTTCAGGAAAATTAGATATATTTATTCCGAAAAATTTTTGAAATAACCATTTAGCATTAATTTTTTCTAAAATTTTATTTTCAAAATATTTACTTTTACCTTTAAAAAAATATTTTAAAATTATTTTTTTATCTATTTCATTTATATCTGAAATATTAAAAAGTGAAATATAAATATCATTAAAATTATTGTTTTTAATAAAATTTTTATAAGAATATGTCTTTCCTATTCCCCAATTTCCCTCTATTAAAATTGTTTTTCTTTTATTTTCTAATTTATGTGTTGATTCTAATCTTTTTATAATATCTGTACTTGTCATTTTTCTCCTTTTATATAAATTCAGAGGAAGTGATTTTCACTTCCCCTGATAACATAAATTTTTAATTTTATTGATTAAACTCTCTGAATGCTTCTCTCGCTATCTCTTCCATTATGCTTTTATAAAAATCTTTATTGGCAAACAACTTTGAGAAAGAGTTCATAGATTGCATATAGCACTCTTGAGCCATCTTTTTAAACATTTCTGGGAATATACTTTGACTAAATACTTCTTCGTCGTTATTTTGAGCATAGGACTTCATCTGCTCGTCTTTTTTGCATTTTTCAAAAATAGTTTCCACTATAACTTTATCTGTTTCATCAAATTTTCCCTTAAATCTGTCATTTATTTTTTTTATTATAACATCTAAAACTTCTTCTTCCTCTTCTTTTTTCTCTTGAGGTTTTACAGTTTTGGGATTTTTAATTGTACCATCGTCTCCTGTTAAAGTAATACTTCCATCAAAAACTTTTTCCAATTTATAAAATTCAAGTTTTAATTTATTTGTTAAATCAACCTGTTTGTCATCTCTTACTTCAGGAAGAAGTTTTTCTAAATAGTAAGTAAAATTAAACTCTTCTTGAATTTCTCTGTCATACATTCTTGTTATCTGACAAATATATGAGTACCATTTATTAAAGTTTTTAATAAGTCCTTTGTATTCATATCTCTGTTTTTCGTCTAAATCTAAATATTTATCTGTAATCGGCTTAAACATATTAAAAAGTTTTCCAAGGTCAACAGAAGTCTGTTTTCCTTTTTTATAAAGTAATTTTAAGAAACCGTCAATATCTTCTTTGCTGTATAAATTATAATCTTGGATATTTTTTCTTATGTCATAAATTCTATTAGGGTCTATTCCCTCATCAAGAGTTGTGCATTCAAAATATGGTGCAAAAGACTTTTGAATATCTTCAGCCTCATTTACAAAATCAAGAACATAAGTATCTGTTTTTCCTGAACAAGTCCTATTTAGTCTTGATAAAGTCTGAACAGCTTTAACACCTTTTAATTTTTTATCTACAAACATTGTATGAAGCAACGGTTCATCAAATCCTGTCTGATATTTTTCAGCAACGATAAGCATTGAATATTCATCTTTATGAAATTCTTCAGGAAGCTGTTTCTCTTTAACTGTACTTCCATCTTTTCTCTTATTCATAGTTTCTTCAGTGTATTCAATATCTCCGTCTTTAATTGCTCCTGAAAAGGCAATAAGAATTTCAATGTCATTATATCCTTTTCTCTCTAAATATCTTTTAAATTCATGATAATATCTTACAGCATGAAGTCTTGAAGCAGTTACAACCATTGCTTTAGCTCTTCCGCCTATTTTATTTTTTGTTACTTCTCTATACATCTCAACAATAATAGCTGTTTTTTGTGCTAAATTGTGAGGGTGTAAAGATTCAAATTTTTGAATAGCTTTTAGAGCTTTAGTAGTAGGAAATTCCGGATTTTCTTCTATTGCTTTTGCAATTTTGTAGCAAGTTCTGTAAGTAGTATAATTTTTCAAAACATCAAGAATAAATCTTTCCTCTATTGCCTGTTTCATAGAATAAATATGGAACGGCTTAAATGTTCCGTTCTCCTGTAACTCTCCAAACATTTCAAGAGTTTTCTGTTTAGGAGTGGCTGTAAAAGCAAAAAAAGATAGATTTTTCTGCTGTCCTTGAGCAAGCATTTCTTGTAATATAAAGTCTTCTCCATCTTTTAAATTTTCTTCCTCTTCTCCCTCAAGCTCTGCAAACTCTTTCAATGCTTCTTCTGTATCTGCAAGAGCTTCTTTTAATTTTCTTGCACTATTTCCTGTCTGTGAAGAGTGAGCTTCATCAACTATAACAGCAAATCTTTTATTTGTATTATTGTCAACTTCTTGATAAATAAATGGGAATTTCTGTAATGTTGTAATTATTATTTTCTTTCCGTTATTTATAGCGTCTCTTAAATCTTTTGAAGTCCCGTCAATTTTTTCTACAACACCTTTTGTGTGGTCAAAAGAATAAATTGTATCTTGCAGTTGAGAATCAAGAACAGTTCTGTCGGTTACAACTATAACAGAATTAAATATTTTCTCATTATTTTTATTATGAAGATTAGCCAGTCCATAAGCAAGCCATGCAATAGAATTTGATTTTCCTGAACCTGCTGAATGCTGAATAAGATAATTATGTCCTGCTCCATTTTCTTTTACATTCTTTATAAGTTTTGTCACAACATCAAGCTGATGATAACGAGGGAAAATTAATTTTTTAGTAGTTTTCTTTTTCTCTGTAACAGGGTCAAACTTAGTTTCTTTTGAAACATGAATATATCTTTGCAGTATTTCCAACAATACATCTTTTCTTAAAATATTTTTCCATAAATAATCTGTTGCATACCCATTTTCTATAACAGGATTTCCTGCTCCTCCTACATTTCCTGCCCCATTGCTTCCCTGATTAAAAGGCAGGAAGAATGTTTTTTTACCGTTTAATGCTGTTGTCATAACAATTTCATTTAAATCTACTGCAAAATAAACTAAAAATCTTGAATCAAAATTAAAGCAAAGCTCTCTAGGGTCTCTATCTTCTATAAACTGTCTTTTGGCATTATTTATATCCTGCCCTGTAAATTGATTTTTAAGTTCTATTGCAACTATTGGTATCCCATTTACAGAGATAACCATATCTATTGAATTTTCATTATCTGTTGAATATTTGAATTGTCTTGTACATTCCAAAATATTTGCATTATAGTCATCAATAATCTTTTGGTTTAAATCTGTTTCAGCTTTAAAAGCCACAAATTTAATTTTTGCTCCTCTATCTTCTATTCCATGACGAAGAACATAAACCAATCCATTATTACTTACTGATTCTTGAAATCTTTTATATAATTTATTTTCACTATCTGCTCCATAGTTTCTTTCATATCTCTGCCATTGTTTCGGCTGTGTTGCTTTAATAAAAGATATAAGTTTTGGAAGATCAATGGCTCTTTCTCTATCATAAGTTTTTTGATTTCCTTTAATATATCCATTTTCATCAAGCATATAATGCTCTATATCTTCTTCATATCGTCTTTCCTTAATATTTATCATATGTTAAACTCCTAATCTAAAATAGAATTTTGTAAATTACATAAAAATAAAACAGCATTATTATCTGGAAAATCTTTAATATATTTTTCTGCATCTAATATTTTTTTATCTTTAATAATGTAATCTCTATAATTTATTATCCCTTTTATCTCTTTTTCTGTTATTTTAAAATATAACTCTTTCATTTCTTCTTTTCTTTGTTCTCTTTTTTCCTGAGAAGAACTCTCTATCTTCAAAAGTTCATCATAATTTTTAGAGTTTGAAAGCTCTCTTGTTCCAATTTGATTTAAGAGGTCATTTAAATATTTTTTTAAATATCTTTTATAATTGATATTATATTTATATAGTTCTATTTTTTCCCAGTTTTCATAAAAATAATTTAAAAAATAAAGTGAAACAGCTTCACAAATTGTTTCTTCAATCCAACTTGCCTTATAGTCTTCAGAATTATTATGACAATAAATAAAACAATGAGTTAATTCATGAGATAATTGATATATTACTTGACTCCAGTATTCATATCCTTTTGTATTTAAATATATGACATCAGTATTAAGATAAGTATTTAATGTTATCGGACAAAAAATTGGAGCAAGTTCATATGCTGTATTATAAATTCTTTTAATTTTAAAATCAAAATCTAAATTTATTTTTTCAAAATAATCCACTATGGAATCTTTTATTATCTGTATATATTTATTTTTATCACATTTGAAATATTCCTTATACACTATAACTCCTTTTTACCTGTAACACATTCATAGATAAGGGATTTTTTATATTCTTCCATCTCATCTATTAAACTTTCTTTTTTAGTAATAAGATTATCAATTTCAGCAACTTTTTTGTCAAGATATTCTGCTATTTGCTGTTGTTCATTCAAAGAAGGCATTAAAATTAATAAATTAGCATTTTTTTCTACCGAAACTCTTTTTAAACCTGCTCCTACCATTAATAATATCAAATAATCTTGAATATATTTTGATTTTAAATTATAATTTAAAAAATATGGATTCATTAAATCAGTATTAGTTCTTATTATAACCAAAGAAGAAGCAACAATAAATTCTTTATCAAAATCTATAACTACTGTTTTTCCAACTGTTCCATCTTTACTAATTAATACATCATTTTTTTTAGGATTACAATTATTTAAAACTAATTGGGCATAACTTTTTTCAGAAGTCTTCAAGCAATTATCAAAATCAATACAATTATTTTTTAAATTAACAGTAGAAATAAAATCATATATTCCATTTTCTATTTCAGGAGATACATGAGCACCATCAGTCACTTTATAAGCTATATTTTTAACTTTTGTTACTTCCCAATGTTTAGGTATTTTTCCTATCCATTCAATTTCGCTATCTTTCATTTCAACATTAGGATTTAAACCTTTTGTTACTGCTTCTGTTATTATAGACTGCTTATATTTTTTATAATCTTCAATAGTTGTTTTTGTTTTTTCTATAATTAAATCTATATCAGCAATTTTTTTATCAAGATAATTTGCTATTCTTTCTTGTTCTTCTAAAGATGGTAATGCAACATAAAAATTTCCAAATACTTTTGTTGTAACATGTTGCATAACTATACCATGTTTATTATCATTATTCATATTTTCCATTGCTATTTTCATCAACCAATAAAAAAAACTAAAATATATTATTTTTTCATTGTGCTTTGCTTTAAAAATATGTTGATTTAACCAACCTTCTTCTCCAGTCCAGATAAAAGCATCTAAAGTTGCAGCCCAAGAAACTAAAATATCATTTTTTTTTATTAAATATTTAGAATCTATTATTCCTTCAAAATAATTAAAATTATTATTAAAACCTGTTAAATTTTGAATTCTAATAATAGGTTTTCCTGAATTACTCCAATCTTCTGGTTTAAAAGCATATCCATTGATATATTCACCTATTTGTTTCATTTTTAATTTGTTCCAATCTTTTGGAATTTGTCCTATCCATTCAACTCCGCTGTCTTTCATTTCTCTAGCCATATTATTTTTCCTCCTTAGAAAATAATCTGTTTAGAGCTTCCATTATATCTTTTTCATGGATTGATATTCTTTCTGCTATTACATCAGAACTTTCAGGAGCTTCATATTTATAAAAATATCTTGTAAATGGAATTTCATATCCAACTTTTGTTTTTGTCTTATCTATCCATGCTTCAGGGTTATAAGGTTTAACTTCTCTTTCAAAGTAACTGTCTATATCTTCAATAAGTGGTACATTTTCATAATCTCTTTTTGATGTATCAGGAGCTGTTTTTTTACCTTTCATTACAACATTTCCATTCTCATCATAAAGAGGAGATTCAATCTGTATTCTGTTAAATCCAAAATCTACGTTATCAAATATCTTTGATTCACAAGTTTTACCGTCTATTTCATAAATTTTATTTTTAAATTCTCCATAAGCCTGCACTATTATCTCTCTATATCTGTCAGTAATATCAACTCTTTTATTACCTATATTTTTTCTTCTTGCTTCACACATAGCAGAAGCATTTATAAGCTGAACTTTTCCTTGTCTTTCTTCAGGTTTATTTTTTGAAATTATCCAAATATATGTTGTAATTCCAGTGTTGTAAAAACTATCATTTGGAAGCTGAATTATAGCTTCAAGCCAGTCATTCTCTAACATATATCTTCTTATTTCTGATTCTCCAGAACCTGCAGCTCCTGTAAATAGTGATGAACCATTATGAATTATAGCCATTTTTCCTGTCTCTTTTAATTTTGCTATTCCATTTAAATCAAAAAGCATTTGCCCATCTGAAATTTTTGGAAGTCCTACCCAAAATCTTCCTAAATCTCCTTTTTTAGCTTCATCTTCAACTGCTTTCTTTTCAACTTTCCATTCTATTCCAAATGGTGGATTTGAAATTATATAATCAAATTTAAAATCTTTAAATTTATCATCAGAAAGAGTATTTCCCTGTCTCATATTGTTGCTGTCTCCGCCACGAATAAGCATATCAGCCTTTGCTATTGCAAAAGTTTCAGGATTTAATTCCTGTCCGAAAACTTTTACATCTGCTTCTTCATTAAGTTCTTTTAATCTTTCAGTCATACAAGTAAGCATTTGAGATGTTCCCATTGTCATATCATATACAGTTTTTGTAATAAGTCCATTTGTAAGAATATCTCTTTCTTCAGCTACTAATAAATCTGTCATAAGATAAATTATATCTCTTGATGTAAAGTGTGCTCCTGCCTGCTCATCATAACTTTCCGAGAACCTTCTTACTAAATCTTCAAAAATATATCCCATATCAACAGGTGTAACCTTATCTGCACCCATGTATGAAGTCGGCTTATTAAATTCCTCTATTATCAAGAATAACATTCCACTGTTTGCAAGTTTTGAAATTTCTCTGTCAAAATCAAAATTTTCTAAAATATCCTGAACATTTTCAGAAAAGCTGTTTAAATATTCTCTAAAGTTAGTTTCTATATTTTCACTGTCATCTAAAAGTCTTTTAAAATCATATTTACTTGTGTTATAAAATTGATACCCTGAAGCAGTTTCCAAAAATGGTGCTTTTACTTCAAAATCTTTTACATTTTCGTAAACTTCAAGTACCTTTTCTTTGGTAGACTCTAGTATATCGTTAAATCTTTTTATTACTGTCATCGGAAGAATAACTTTTCCATATTCATGTGGCTTATAGTATTCTCTTATTTTGTCTGCTATTGCCCATATAAGATTTGACTTTTCCTGTATATTTACTGCTGTTTGCTTATGTAAATTCATATTTCTACTCCTTTAACATTTTATATCTTTTTAATTCTATTCTATCATACTAAACGTCTTTTTTTTACTTAAATCTGAAATAGCTTTATCAAAAATAGAAAATCCAAGCGAAAATATAAAGCTTCACTTGGATTTATATATTATTTTATTTTTTTATCATCTATATTTTCAACTTTTTTTTAATAGAAGAACTTTCATAAGAGCTTCTCCTATTTTTAAACCAATGAGAAACAGACGGGTCACCACTCCGCCTGCTTCCTGCTGTTTTTCCTTAGACATTCAAGACTGCTACTGCCACATCAAGAACTGCATAAAGTACAGCCAATGCAACTATCACAATAATGAATACTAGATTTTTAAAAGGTTTTATTTTCATTTTGACAACTTCTAAGGAGCCACAGCAACCTAATTGGCTTTATTATTATATCATGCTTTTATATTATTTTACAAAAAATAAAAAAAGGCTTGGTGTTAGCCTTTTTTTTACTAGAGTTGTCTCCATGTTTTAAAACCTTTCAAGAATATTATACATGATTTTCTTTTGTTTTTCAAGTTTTTTAGTATTAGTGTTTTTGTTTTCTTTTAAATATAGAAATTTCTTTCTTCAATACTTTAAAAATCATTTTTTAAATTCTCTCATTAATTTTTTAGAAAGATTTTTTATTTTGTTTATTTTTCTCAATTCCTTTCAAATAAAGTTTTTGAGAATCTTTGTCATACCAATATTTTTCTTCCTGATTTAAAATTTTGTGAATTTCAAGCATACGGTTATTTACAAGATTTATGTTATCTTGAGTTTTTAGAATAGTTTTTCCACAAATAAAAGATAAACTTACAAAAGAAACTATAACTATCCAATTTATAATTTTTCCAAGAGAACTTTTTTTAGCATAAGTATCTAAAATCTTTTCAGTTTCTTCCTTTGTTTTTTTTAGGTATGTATCAAGAGAATTTTCCATATTTTTTATTTCTTGGTTCAAAACATTTTGTTTAGATTCTAAGCCTGAAACACTATTATATAATTTTGTAAGCATTTCTTTAAATTCTTCTGTCTGCATATCTTTGCTTATTAAATCCAATGTCTCAATCATTGTAGGAATCCTTACTCCAAATCCCTCTAATAATCTGATAACTTCAATAGACTTCTCTTCAAGTTCTCTGATTTTTGTTTTAGCTCTGACTTCTTCAGCTAAATTATCAAATCTTTCTTTATTTTTTAGTTCTTCTAATTGTTGTTTTACTGCTTCTGATTTACTAAATTGATTTATATTCATATGTAGTCTCCTTTTCAATTTTTTTCATTTTCTTTATTTTTAGGATTTAGTTTTAAAATATTAGAAATTTGTTTAGATGAAAATGAAGTAACTCCATTTCCATAACTTGAATCTGTCATATGCCCGCCAAATATCTGGCTTGTTAATTCTTCAACTTCACTTATCATTACAAAATATATTAAAATTTTTCCAATGTATAAAACAGTTTTCATTGGGGTAACTTTTCCTGTAAAATTAAAAGAATCTCCAAGCAGGTTAAGGATAAGTACCATAACCATTATACTTACTCCTTGTTTTATGATTAACTGCAATACACCTCTTCCAATACTTTTAGTTCCTTTAAAAACTGCAAATGGAAGCAGCACAATAGCACAGCTTGTAACAATATAAAATTTTGCAAACAGCATTACCATTCCACAAGTAATGCTGAGAGCCAGTCCAATTAATGCTAAAACTAATAATCCGGATAATATGGGAACAGATTCAATTCCCATAACATCTAATGTAGTATTAGCAAAGCCGTGAGTTAAAAATACAGGAGCAGTCCATTTTAAAACTTTTCCTAATATTTCGTTTGGAGAAGTTATAAAAGTTGTTACAGTCTGTCCTGTTGAAATATAGTTGCCAAGCTGTATAAATCCTTTTAAGACATATTCATTTATGATTGTCTTATAATTAATTATAAATGTTGTGTAAGCTCCATACATTAATGATTTACGAATAACTTTCATAAAAATATTTTCCTCACCGCTGTCAAATAAAATTTCAATAGTAAGGTCAATAATCATTAACGAAAGGATAACATTTAAACAAGTCGGCTGAAACCTGTCAATAATCAGCCCGGATTGATTTTTTAAAATCATAATAAAATTTTCAACAAAAGTAATTTCTGTATTCATGAAACACCTCTTTTAAAGTTAACGTTCAAATCCATTTGTATTTGAGTGATAAAATTCTTTTTCGTATGAATGGCTTTTGCTTTTTTCTTTTATCCTATCCAGAATATCAAAGGCAGATAAATCTCTTTCTTTTGAGTTTTCTTTAAATTTCTCCAAAAGATTTTCTTTTTCAAAAAGTGGAATATTAAAAGTTTTATTTAAATTACTTAATCTGAATTTATCTTTCTTTCCTTGAAGTATATCTTCTCCCACAGTAAAGACAACATGTTTTTTATTATCCTGCCAGTCAACAGAATATCCTTTTTCTCTCATTTGTGATATGAAATTATCTTTAGATTGGGCAGAGTTACAGACTTCTAAAACTGTTTCAGCGAGCCTTGTAATGTCAGCTCCTTTTTTTATAATTTCATATTTTTTTCTGTCAGGAGTTGTAATTTCCCCTATTTCTCTTGGCTTAACAATATTATTTATTCCATTCTCAAGACATACTTCGTCATTTATAAGTATTTTTTCTTTAAATTCATTTTTTCTTTCTTGGAATTTTTTTCCGTCAATATAATTAACAGAATTGATAACTATATGATTATGCAGATGTTCTTTATCAGTATGAGTAACGATAAAAACTTCATAACCTTTAAAAACTTTTTCTGCCCATTGAATCCCAAGAGATAAAACCTTATCTTTTTCTATTTCGCCCGGAGCAAAAGATTGTATATAATGCCTGTATTGTCTGCCTTTTTCTTTTTCAAAGAATTTTTTAGTCTCCATAAATTGTGTGAAAACTTGTTTATGATTATCACTGCAATTTATTCCAAAAGAAAATTCAGCTTTTTTTCCTACATATTCAAGAACTGCTTTTAAAGAATATGCTGTTTTTCCACTTCTTTTTACGACTTTAATGATTGCCATAATTTTCCAAGCTCCTCATTCACTTTTACTATTTCAAAAATACGCTCTTTCTCAAGCCCTGTATTAGCCTTTTTTGCTATTTGGTTGACATTGTTTGATATAATTCTTGTTAATCTCCAAATATCTTCTAAAAAGACGTTAAAAGCCTTTATATCTTCATACATACTTTTTCTTATGAGTTCTCTCATAAACTCAGCTTGTGTGGTATTTAATTTTTTCACCTGAAAAATTAATTTGTCATAATCAGCTTGAGTTAATCTGATATTCAATCTTTTATATTTTTCTTTCATAATGCACCTCCAGAAAATAATAAATTTTTATATCCGAAAAAATAAAAATTTATTTAAAGAGGGTTTTAGGGGGATTTGTCCCCCTGACAAGCAGGTAAACAGCGGTAGCAGATTACCGTTGCTTGCTCCCTCTTTTTCTTAATAAAAAATCCCTTTAAAATTATTTTTTGTACTTTGTAATTTGTACAAATTATAACTTTTATTTAAAAAGAGGGATAAGACTATAGCTGTAAATTTTGATTTTTCAAATGATAGAGAGCAGATTTAAAATCAAAAATTTCTAAGCGAGATAACTTGCTTTTATTCTTTCTTAAAACTTCAAAAGGAATATCAGCTATAATATTTTCTATTTCTGTTTTCAAATTTTTGTCAGAGTAAATTCCGGAGAAATATCTAAGCCATTCTTTTTTATCTTCTCCTAATTCTTTTTTCTCTGTTTTTTGAGGAATAAATTTAGACTGCCTTTCTCCTTTTGCTATTTTAGTCGAAAAAAGAGCAGGAATATCTATTACTTCTGGATTAGATTTTAAATTTTCTAAAACTTCAGTTAAGTAACTTCTCACTTCTTGGTAAGACATTGTTTTGAGTAATTTATTTATTGAATTTTGATTTTTTTGAGTAAAGTTAATATTCCATTCGACAAATAGTTTTTTTAATTCTTCCATATCATTCACATCATGATTATGATTTTGTTCTTTATTTTTTGTTATTATATTTTGTTCTTTTTTGTTGCAACTTTTTTGTACACTTGTTGACAAATTAATTGTCCACTTGTTGACACTTTTTTTGCTAACGGTTTCGTCCACTTCTTTTTTATTAAAAAAATCTAAAAGTTTATTCTGAAGCTCTTCTTTATTTGAATTTCCAGAATAACTTATATCTAAATTTTTACATGCTTTTCTTAAATCTTTAACATTCATTTCTAGTATTTTTTCTTTTGAATGTATAAATGATTCATTTTTTATATTTTTTAATTTTTGGCTTTCATATAATATTTTTTCAATTAATTTTTGTTTATTATAATTTCCAGAATATGTAATTTTATTTTGCTTACAAAAAAGTTGTAATTTTCTAATAGAAATTTCTTTTAATAAATTATAAGTAACATTTTCTAAAGAAATATCATCATCTAATATCCTCTCATATGATAATTCTTTTTGTGATTTTTCAATCAAAAAATAACTATTAATTTTTGAGAAATTAATTTTATAAAAAGTTTTAGCAGGAATACCTTCTTTTTTAACAAGAAATAATCCCAAATCTTCTCCTTCTATTTTTATTTTTTGAATTGTTTTTAATTTAAGCCCTGTAAAAAGAAGAATATCATTATCTGTCGAATAAAAATATCCATTATTTAAATTGTTTTCATTTTTTAATTGTTTATATTTGTCTATTAAATAAGCTATGAATACTGATTTTTCTAAACCCAATATTGCAATTAATTTTTTGTTAAGCATTAAAAATCCATCTTGAGAAAGAGCTTGTAAGCAATATAATTCGTGGTTTATCATTTTTATCCTCCTTGAAATTTTTAATTTTCAAAGAAAAATGTTATTGCCATCATTTGCCATTAAATTTTATTTTTTTGTAAGAAAAAATACATAAATTTTTAAAAATAAAAAAAAGATACAAAATGATAACTTTAGATTTTAACTAATTAAAAGTTGTGTATCATTATGTATCTTTTCCATTATTAATGACTTCGGATCAGAGGGTTGAGGGTTCGAACCCTTCTATGCCCGCCATTTTATAAGGTCTCCTGACTTTAGTCAATTTTGTTACTAAATAAGTGTTACTTATTTTGTATATTGAGGGCTATGTATCAGCCCTCAAATTCATTATCTATCACATTAGTAATATCTTTATCAGCTATAGAATCAATTATATCTTTAGCTGAATTTAATTTTGCTTTTGAAAATTCTATGTAAATATCTAATGTTACACGAATACTAGAATGTCCAAGCCAATACTGTATGGTTTTTATATCAACTCTAGCATCATACAGTAGTGTTGCACACGTATGACATAAATCATGAAAACGAATTAAAGGTAATTTATTAAAATTACTAATATTATAATTAGCTATAATTTTTTTAAACTTTTTTGTTAAAAAATCTGGTCTGAATGGTTTATTCAATTCATTTGTAACTACTAAATCACTGCTCCCAAATAGTTTTTCTTTTTCTTTTTGCGTATTTTTTTGCATTATTAATAATTCAATTAATTTATTATTAATAGGAAGTGTTCTAACACTGTTTTTTGTTTTTGTACTATCTTGAAAAATTAATTTTTCTTTTCCTTTAACTATTGATAAAATTCCTGTATTTCTTACAGTTAATTCTTTTTTTTCAAAATCTATATCTTGCCAATGGAGTCCTATAATCTCACTTCTACGAAGTCCATAGAATCCTCCAAGAAATATAATTAATCTCCAAGTTTTGTCATTAATATAATTAATACACTGATTTAATTGTTTCTTTGTAAAAGTTTTCTTTTTCGTTGTATTTACTTTTTCAGGTTTTGTTATTAATTTCCCGATATCTTTTTTTAGATGTCCTCTATTATAACCAAAGGCTGAAATGTTTTTTAAATAAATATAATAATGATGAATAGTATTACTGCTTCTCTTATTTTCTTTTAAACTTAATAAAAAATCATCAAAATGTTCTGGCTTTAATCTATTTAATCTAATATCTTTAAAAGCAGGTATTATATTAGCAAACATCATCTCATACTTTTCATATGTTTTTGCTCTTTGAACCATCTTCTTTGACTTCAAGAACATTTTTGCTAAATCTTCAAAACTGATCTATACCCTGTCAAGTGCTCAACTCAATTATTGATATTTTGGATTTGTCAATAATATATATGTGCCCTTTATGGGTATCATATCAATTAAAAAAACTTTATTTATTACTAAAATATATATTATATTTTTCCATATGCTAATATCTCTTCTCCACTTCTAATAGCTAAAGAAGAAACTTGATATAAAATAACTCCTTTATATTCTGAAATATAAGTCGCTAAAGTTTTTCCAAAGCAATCCTTAACTTCTCCTAAGATTACATTTTTTTCAAAAATTTCTCCAACTCTAAATCTAGGATACCAATAACCTTCTAAATGTGAAGAAATATAATTAGCTTGTGTAATTTTAATTTGTATTGGATTTTCTCTGTATTCAAAATTTGTTAAAGATCCTAAATAATTTAATATGGAAAAAATATCTTTTTTATAGTCAATTACACCATTTCTATCCCAAATTCCATTTCCTCCTCTCTCTATAAGTAAAGATGGAACTCCTTGAATGGCTGCTGAATTATATGCTCCTGTTGTAGCTAAAGATCTTACTCTATAATTAGTAGAAAGAACTTGTGCCACTTTTTCAGAAAAATCAATGATTTCTTTTTTTCCTATTCCTGGAAAATAAACAAAAGAAGTAGCTTCCTCATATAAATCTCCCCCATGTAAATCTATAAAAAAATCTATTTGAGAATACAAGATTTTTGAAAAATTATAAGCTATTTTTTCACATATACTTCCATCTACATTTCCAGGAAAAGCTCTGTTTAAATTTTTATTATCTTCAGGTATAACAGCTGGTATTTTTTTTAAAAAACCTGAGTAATTAACAGGATGAAAAATTATAACCACTCCATTTATATTTTCTGGATTAAGCTCTTGGGAAATTTCAATAGCAGTTTGTATTCCTGTATACTCACAATTATGAATTCCTGAAGAAATAACTACAGTTTTTCCCTTATTTTTACCATTTATTATTGTAGTAGGGATTTCATATCCATCAATATTCCAAAATCCAGAAATTTTTTTTCTTGCTTCACATATTAAGTTTCCTAATTTAAATTTCAATTGTATCTCCTTTTTTAGTTAATGTTTTTTTTAATTGAGGTATTAAAAAGATTCCTCTTCCTAAATAAAAGATAAGTAAAGATAACCATACTCCATCATTTTTATATATAGGGATTAAATACTTCCAAGCTATAAAAAATATAATAAAAGCAATAATTGTTGATATCATAATAGGCAATGTCTCTGTTGAACCTGTAAAGATACCGTAAAGTGTTAATCCTATAAAAGATACAGCTGGATATATTACTATCCATTTTGAATACTTTTCTGCTAAAGCAACTATATCTGGCAAAGTTGTAAATATTTGGATAATATTATTTTTAAATGTCAAATAGATTATAGTCATTAAAATAGCAAAGATTCCTCCCCAAAATAAAGTTTTATTCCAACAATTTTTCATAAGAGTATTATCATTCACTCCTCTTGCTCTCCCTGAAAAAACACTAGCTGTATTAGCTATTCCATCAAATGAATAAGAAATAATTGACATTATTTGAAAAAGTACTGTATTAGCTGCTAAAATTTTTCCGCCTAAATTTGAACTAGCCACTGTAAAAAGATTATTATGTAAAATTAGACAAATAGTTCTTACCATCAAATCTTTATTGACACAAAAAATATTTACTAATTCTTTTTTATTAATAATAGATTTTAAATTAAAATACTTATGGTAGGAATAAGGTAAAATAAAATATATGCCTAAGAAAAAAGAGAAAATTTGAGAAATAAGTGTGGCATAAGCAACTCCTTCAACTTTTAATTCCCAAAATATTACAAATATAATATCTAGAATAATATTTAAAACATTTCCAGAAATTTGCATAATCATAGAGAACTTTATATTTCCTAAACCCATAAGCCAACCTAAAAGTGTATAATTAATGAGAACAAACGGAGCTCCCCATATTAAGATTTTAAAATATATAGCTGAATTTATTTGTATTTCTATTTCAGGTTGTATAAACTCTATAAAACTTTTAAAAATTATATTTTGAAATATAATTATACTTAAAGATATAAGTAATGCTATTAATATAGGTCTAAAAAATATGTTACTTATATTTTTCTTATCTTTATAATGACTAGATTGTGCACTAAAAGCTGTAGTACTTACTCGTAAAAAGCCAAAAATCCAATATATAGTATTAAAAATAAGTGTTCCTATTGAAACTCCAGATATACAACTCACATCATTTAATTTTCCTACTACAGCTATGTCTACAGCTCCTAGTAGTGGTTGAGTAATAGTAGATAAAACAAAAGGAATCATTAAACTTAAAAATATTTTATGACTTATATTATTTCTAATCATTTATTTTTATCTCCAGTATAGAATTTAATAATTTTTTAGCATATAAATTTTTTACCTCTGGAAGTTTATAAATATTATTAACTTCTTCTACAATTTTTCCTTCATAAAAAAATAATACCCTATCACACATATAAGTAACTGAAGGAAGATCATGAGTAATAAAAATATATGAAAGGTTATATTTATTTTGTAATTCTTTTAATAAATCCATTATTTGAGTTTGTGTAGAAGCATCTAAAGAACTAATAGCTTCATCTAAAAGAATAAATTGTGGCTCAGTAGCTATTGCCCTAGCTATACATACTCTTTGTAATTGTCCTCCACTTAATTCGTGAGGATATCTATCCATAAAACTTTCATTTAAACCTACTGTTTCTAACAATTCTTTTATCTTGTTGTATTTGTCTACTTTTTTTTCAGTTTTTTTTTCTAAAACTATTAAAGATTCCTCTATAATATTTTTTACAAGAAATCGTGGATTAGTTGAAGATGTATAATCTTGAAAAACAATACTTATCATTTGTTGTATTTTTTTTCTTTGCTCTCTTGTACTGTTATATATATCTATACCTTCTATATATATATTTCCGTTATCTGGTTTTAAAAGTCCAATTAAAGATTTTCCTAATGTAGATTTTCCGCTTCCGCTTTCTCCAATAATTCCAAGACATTCTCCTTTTTTTAATGAAAGAGAAACATTCTTTACAACTTTTTGTCTTTCTTTTCCGAAAATAGTTTTTTGATTTTCTTTTTTAAAACTTATATTTATATTTTTAACTTCTAATAACATTTTTCCCTCTCATAATTTCTTTATATTTATTCATAACTGCTAACTTTTTTTCTATTAACATTTTAGTAAATTCATCATTGGTTTGAGAAAATATCTCATCTTTTTTTCCTTGTGAAACAATTTTTCCTTTATTCATAACAATGACATAATCAGCTATTTCAGAAATCACTCCTAAATCATGGGAGATAAAAATTATACCAACTTTACTATTTTCTTTTATTTTTTGGAATTCTTTAATAATTTCAAACTGTGTAACAGCATCAATAGCTGTAGTTGGTTCATCGGCTATAATAAACTTTGGATTCATAGCTAAAGCTAGCCCTATCATTATTCTTTGCAACATTCCTCCGCTTAATTGATGAGGAAACTTAGAAAGAATATCTTCTGGATTTTTTAACTGCATTTTTTCTAAAATCTTAATAGATTTCTTTTTTATCTCTTGAATTGAAAATGTTGTATGTTCTGTAAATGTTTCAGTTATTTGATATCCGATTGTATAAAGAGGATCAAAACATGTCATAGGATTTTGTAAAATCATAGCAATTTCTTTTCCTCTTAGTTTTCTTAAATCTTCTTTTTTAGCTGCTAAAAGATTTTTTTCATTATATATGGCTTTTCCTTCAGTGGAAAAAGTTTTCTTATCTAATAAACCCATAATTGATTTACAAGTCAAACTTTTTCCACTTCCGCTTTCACCTAAAACTCCAAGACACTCTCCTTCTTTTAATTCAAAAGAAATATTTTTTACTAAATATATCTTTTTATTATTTTTTTCTAGAAATACAGAAATATTTTCTACTTTTAATAATGTTTTTTTCATTAAATTTCTGCCTCCTTTGGATCAAAAGTATCTCTTAAACAATCACCTAAAAAATTAAAAGCTGCTACTAAAATTACTACTGCTACACCTGGAGCTATCATTTGTATAGGATTAGTTGTCATTACATTTTTAGCTTCATTTAACATAGCTCCCCATTCTGGAATAGGTGCCTGTACTCCAAGTCCTAAAAAAGAAAGAGTAGATATATTTAAAATAGCCCAGCCAATATCTAAAGTAACTAATACTGCCATTTCCGAAGCAATGCATGGAATCATGTGCCTAAATAATATAAATCTCTCTCCTGAACCAATACATCTTGAAAAAAGAATAAAATTTTTATCTGTATACTTTATTACATTAGTTCTAATCATTCTTGCATACCAAGCCCATTTAATAAGGACATTAGCTATAATAACATTTCTAATATCTACCCCTAATAAAGCTACTACTGCTAAAATCATTATTTGACTAGGAAAAGATAGCATTACATCCACTACTCTCATTATTATGTTATCAATGATTCCTTTAAAATATCCAGATAACAATCCCATCAATGTCCCTATTCCTATAGTTCCTATCATAGTAATTAGTGATAGAAAAAGTGTAGGCCTTATTCCGTATATCATTCTTGAAAACACACATCTTCCTAAATGATCCGTTCCTAAAGGATATTTCCAAGAATATGGTGCAAATTTATTCAAAATATTATTTTCGTAAGGATCGTTTGGTACAATAAGCGGAGCAAAAATTCCTGCAATGATTAATATTAAAATTAAAGCAATACACATCAAAGCCATTTTATTTTTTAAAAGTCTTTTTAACATCTTAATTAATTCATCCCCTTTCTAAGCCTTGGATCAGAAATATATTGAATTATGTCAAATATTAAATTAAATACAACAAAAAGAACTCCAACCATTAAAACGTATGCTTGAATCACTGGATAATCTCTATTAAAAATAGATGTTATACAAAGTTTTCCTATTCCAGGCCAGGCAAAAACATTTTCAACCACTATAGTTCCCGCAATAAGTTGCGGTATACTCATTCCAATTGCTGTAATACAAGAATGAAGTGAATTTTTTAAAATATGTTTTCTTAAAATATTTTTTTGTTTCAATCCTCTAACATTAGCATAAAGGACATAATCTTCTTTCATATTTTCCAACATATTATTTCTAATTAATCTTATATATGTAGATATATATGTAAGAGATACTGTAAAAGATGGTAAAATCAAATGTTTAAAAGAACCAGCTCCACTTGTAGGCAATAAATCAAATTTTATACTTACTAACCAAATCATTAATAACCCTATCCAATAGGCTGGCATTGCCGTAGTCATGAAAACAATACCTCTAATAATCTTATCAAAGTATGAATCCTTATATACAGCACATAAAAAACCAATAGGCAAACTTAAAAAAATAACAAAAATTAGAGACATTCCAGCTAATTGTAAAGTAGCTGGCAGACATCTTCCTATCTCACCTAAAACTGTACGAGTAGGATTTGTATAACTTATACCAAAATCTAAAAATAAACATTGAAAAAACCATTTTATATATCTTATAAAAAACGGATCATTTAATCCTAATTCTTCTCTTACTTGAGCAATTGCTTCTTCTGTAATTATTGGAGTTTGTCTGACTCTTAAAGCTACTTCAGCTGGATCTGAAGGAATTAAGTTTATAAAAATAAAGCATAAAAAAGAAATACATATAAGTAAAGGAATACTTATTAAAATTCTTTTGATAATATAATTTTTCATTTTTTCTCCTTCTCATAAATAGGGATAGACAAAGTCTATCCCTATAACATTCTATAACTTTTATTCTCCAAATTTCATTTCAGCAAAAGGAACTTCATATTGAGTCTGTGTAAATTTAACATTTTTTAATTTTGAAGTATAAATTGCTTTGTTGCATTCATAAGTAAGTGGAATATACACAGCATCTTCATGTAGTCTTGTTAACACAAATGTATATAACTCTTGCCTTTTTGTATCATCTGTAGAAACAAGTATTTTAGTTATAGCTTCATCTATTTCTGCTTTATCATTTAATCCTAATTGAGCTGCATAATCTCCATACACACGTTGACGCATTGCTGCTAAAGAAGATTGAGGATCATAAGGTGTTCCCCAGCAGATATTAAATACCATATCAAAGTTTCCAGATTTCATATTATCACGATAAGATTGTTCTTCTTGCCCAGTGATATTTATAAGTATTCCTATCTTTTTATATTCAGCTTGTAAATATTCAGAAATAGTTTTTTCTGTAACACTGTCACTGTTATACAATAAATTTAACTCTAATTTCACTCCATTTTTAACACGTATACCATCACTGCCTTTAATCCAACCGCTTTCATCTAAATATTTATTAGATAATTCTATATCAAATTTAAATGGTTCTAAATCAATGTTACAATATGGAACTGTTCTAGCAAAAAGAGTATCTGCAGGTTTTTCTAAACCATAGAACACTCCTTGAGAAATAGCTTCTTTATTTGTAGCATGCTGTAAAGCATATCTGACGTTTTTATCTTTTAAAATTTTATTAGTTGTATTTATAACAATTTGTCTGGTAGATGTTGCATCAGATAAAGCCACTGTAAATTTACCATTATTTTTATATTTATTTACGGCATCAGCATCTATCATATTTTTTCCAAATATTAAGTCTATCTCTCCTTTTTCTAAAGCTAGAATACGAGTTTGATTATCTGGAATTACTTTCACTAATATTTTTTTTATCTCTGGAATTTTTCCCCAATAATTTTCATTGGCTTCAAATACAGCATATTCATCTGTAACGAACTCTTTTAATATATATGGCCCTGTACCTATATAAGCATTTACTCCATCTTTAGTGGAACCGTTTTTCATAGCTTTTGGAGATATCATTGCAAATGGTCTGGTTACTGCTAATTCTGTAAGCATTGGATAATATGATTTGCTTAATTTTATTTGTATTGTATAATCATCTATTAGATCAACTCTTTCTAAAAGATGCATCATTTCTAACCAAGTGTGCCTATTCTTATTTTCTAAAATTGCATCGAAATTAGCTTTAATAGCATTTGCATCACATATAGTTCCGTCAGAAAATTTAACATTTTTTCTTATATTAAATGTGTATATTTTTCCATCATCACTTATATTCCAGCTTTCTGCTAGGCAAGGCTCATATCCGTTAGGACCAATGTTAACTAATGTTTCGTATAACATTTCTTGAGCATACATTTCTCCAGCATAAAGATGTGGATTCAGGTCTCTAATATCACGATAATTAACAAAAACAAGCTGTTCTTTTTTTTCTAAATTATTTGAAGCTTTTAATTCAGATTCTTTAGAATCACAACCAATTAAAGTTAATAAAACTAAACAAGCTATAAATATTTTTTTTAGATATCTTTTCATAATTTCCTCCGCTAATTTTTATACAAAGTTATTTTATCAAATACAAAAATATATTTCAATATAATTTTTTGTATTTCAAAATATTTTTATTCAAAGGTTATAAATTATCAAAATAATAATTTTATTTTTTATGGAATGCAAAAGACTATGAAGTAATTGCTCTTTTAAGGCTTTCTAGGAAAACTTATTAAAAAGGAGCTATTGCTTTTGTAGTGAGCCCATTTTCTCAGACATTATATTTTAATTATTGATAGATTTGTCGATATTTTTTGAACACTAAGTTAAGTGAAAATTATGAATTTTATTTTTCATGTGATACAATGAAGATATAAAATGTAAAAAAGCAAGTGATAAACTAAGGAGTTAAAATGGTAACAATAAATGATGTGGCAAAATTAGCAGGTGTATCAAGAGGAACAGTTTCAAATGTAATAAATAATATAAAAGTTCGTGAAAAATCATATCTTGCTGTAAAAAAAGCAATAGAAGAATTAGGGTATGTGCCAAACCAGTATGCAAGAACATTAAAAACCAATAGAACAAACACAATAGCTCTTATTCTTCCTACAATATGGAATCCTTTTTTCTCTGAACTTACATTTCATATAGAAAAAGAGACCAAAAAAAGAGGGTATAAACTTCTTTTGTGCAATTCAAACGACGATTATAAAATTGAAATGACATATATAACAATGGCAAAAGAAAATAAAGTTGACGGAATAATATCAATAACATACAGCAACATAGAAGAATATCTCCTTTCAAATATTCCTTTTGTCACTATTGAAAGAAATTTTGGAGAAACAGCACCCTATATAACTTGTGATAACTTTGGCGGAGGAGGACTTGCTGCACAAAAACTTTATGAATTAGGGTGTAAAAAAATTCTCTGCATAGGGCGTGCTTCTCTAAGAAATAAAGCTGTTAGAAAAAGAGCTCAGGGATTTAAAAATTATTGTGAAAAAAATAATATTTCTTTTGATATTTTCTTTGATGAAGATATGAAAAAAGATTTTTCTATATGGGCAGATGAATATATAAAAAATAATTTTGCCAAAGAAAAAAAATTTGATGGAATTTTTACTGTAACTGACAGATATGCACAAATAATAATTGACAAATTAAAAAAATATGGTTTAAGAATCCCAGAAGATGTTCAAATCATAGGATTTGACGGAGCAAAAAGTTATAAAAATGAAAATATTAAAATAACAACAATCAGACAACCTGTTGAAAAAATGGCTGAAGAAGCTGTAAAAAATCTTGATGCTGTAATAAATTCAAAAGATGTTGAAAAGCAGATTACACTTCCTGTTTCTTTCATTCAAGGAGAAACAACTGTGCATAAATAAAAATCAATTAAATTTATTTTAGAACAAAAAATATTAAAAAAATAAAAACAGGTATTGACAAATTTTCATACCTGTTTTATAATACAGAAAAACTTGGAACGTTCCAAGTTTTAGAAATTATATGTCGACAGTAAAAAAAATAAAATTTTAGGAGGAAAAATGGATTATAAAAAAATATCTCAGGAAATTTTAGCCAATATAGGTGGAAAAGAAAATATTGAAAATGCAGCTCACTGTTGTAAGGCACAAAGCAAAATGATAATTTTTTCAATTTAAAATGATAAATATATTTTAAGGCAAAATGATAAAAATAGAAAGTAAAAAATAAAATGGTAGGCTTTTAAAACCTACCATATTTTTATCCCACTACTTTTATATAATTTAATCTTCTCTCTTCTGCTTGGCTTTCTTTTATAAGCCTTTTTCCTTGTCCTGCTAACAAGCTAAGCCAAGTGCATCTTGAATTAAATTTTTGTAATGTTTCTTTTAATACTTCTGATTCCTCATAAAGCTCTTTAACAAGCTTCTGTACTTCTTCGTAGTTAGTTTCTAAGGCTTTTATCTTTTTTAAATAAAACTCTGCTCTATCATTTTCTTGAAGTTTTTGAATCTCTTTCGAATGCTTTTCATCAATTAGCTTTCTGTATCTCTTCTCACATTGAATAAAATATCTTCTGGCTGCTCTTCCTGTTGAGTTATTTTCTATCATTGCCAATTCTTTTGCCATGTCCAAAGAAAGAATATAGTCTTCTCTAGGTCTTCCTCCTAGTTTTCCACAATTTTGTGGAAAACCTCTAACCATTATAAAATCTTCATTCTCAATAAAATCATACTTTTCTATTCTTCTTTTTATCCAAGTAGAAAAGTCATAGTTTACATCTAAAAACTTCCATAAATCTCTTGCACTAACAATTTGTTGCCCTTGTTCATTCTTGCTTACTTTGATTAATTGCATAAAATACCTCCTTGAATTTCAAGAAAAGGTATAGTACAATATACTTGCTTAGGGTGTATTGTACTATACACTTTCCCCTTTTTTGTCGAAAGATGAAAGAGGGGATTTTTTATTTTTCTTTCCTTATCGTAATAATTTCATTTTCTTCATCATAGGTTACAATTACAGCTCTTTCTTCTTGAGTTATTCCTAACTTTTTTAAAAGTGGAACAGACAAAACTATCCTTGCTCCTATTCCATTACCTGATTTTGGGAAAGAAATATTTGCTTTTCTTTCTTCCATATCCTCCTCCTTCGTTACACCCTTACAATTATTATAGATATAAGGGTGTAACTTGTCAAGAATTTTCTAAAAAAGTAGTGTGTTATAAATGTAATTTATTTTTATTTAGTATTTGCAATATTAAACTTTAATGTTATTATAGATATTATAAGTTGAATATTTTGATAAAAGTAAAATTAGTAAATAGGAGTGAGTAAATATGTATATAAATCCAGGATTATATAAGAAAGTTTTTACATGTAGTTTTTGTGGTGGAAATAATCAGCATAATTGGGGCTTATATAGTAGATCTTCTATTAATTTATGGGCTGGGCAACACCCTAGTCCTTATATTAAAGTCGAAAATAAGTTAGCAATTAGTGTTTGTGAAGTATGTAATAATTTCACCTTATGGCTAGACGGAAAACAAATCTATCCTCTTAACTCAGGTATAGAAGAACCGAATATTGATATGCCAGAAAATATAAAAAATCTATATTTAGAAGCACGAGATGTTTATCCTATTTCTAAAAAATCAAGTGTTGCATTGTTAAGACTTGCTTTACAATTATTATGTAAAGATTTAGGAGAAGAAGGAAAAAATATAAATACAGATATTGCTAATCTAGTGAAAAAAGGATTGCCTGAAATTGTTCAGCAAGCTTTGGATACTGTAAGAATAACTGGTAATCAAGCAGTACATCCTGGTGAATTAAATTTAGATGAGAATGTGGATCTTGTAGAAAGTTTGTTCTGGATATTGAATTTTATAATTGAAGAGACTTACAGTAAAAAAAGAAAAATGAATGAACTATATAATAAATTACCTAAAAATTTACTAGAAGCTATCGAAAAAAGAGATAAATAAAAATTAGAGAGTTCAAATAATTTTATATATTTATAATTAAAAAGAATGATAGGCTTTTTAGACCTACCATTCTTTTTATTATCTTTTCCTATTTTCTTTATAAAATTTGAATATCTCAAGAATAGATTTAGAAGTAGTCTTATGTTCAGCCTTTGCTATTTCAAGAACTTCATCTATAAACATTGCTTCTTCAGGAGTATACTTATATCCAAATTTCAAAGCTGTTTTATTTTTTTTCTTTGGGTTTTCTATTATTGGCTTATATCCTAACGGTCTTCCCATTTTTTTACCTCCTATTATATCTCTTGATTGCTTTTATTAATAAATATATAAGAGAAATTAAACACACTATTGATAATAGTATGCTTCTGGCAAAGAATACATTTATAAGCAATAATATTGTAGTTATTAAAGATAACACTTGATCTGATTTATTCATTTGATTTTATGAGTAAGAAATGCTACAATTATTATAAAGAAGGCGGGGGATTGCTCCCCCTTGAGCTATTTGCTTTTAGTTATTATTTCTTTTATTATCATCACTATGACCAGTAGGATTTCTAAAAGAAGTTTAGCTATTTCAAATAGCTCTTTTATATTGCCTTGTTTCTTTTTTTTCTTCTTACTCATCTTCCACCTCCTCTTCTTTTAATATAATTTATTATACCATGTTTTTTATAATAAGTCAACGACTTATTATAAAAATATTTAAAAAAAGAGGCTTTTAACCTCAATTTTTTACTGCTTTTTAATCTTATTTTTCTTACACTGTTCGAGGACTTCTCGAAGTTTATCTGGAACTGGTAAACCAGAGTTTATGGCATTTTCTAATATTGAAAGCCCCTCGTTTGCTATATAAAAAGAAATTGTTACAAACCTACAATTATACTGTATATTGCTTAGATTTAATATTATATCTAACCTATAAGCTATTACAACTATACAAAGCATTAAAATCTTTTTTAAAAATCCTTGAAACCCTTTTTTACTATTCATTTCTGCCTTAATTATTGATTTAACTATTCCTGAAAAATAATCTATGCTCATAAAAATTAATAAGCATACTATCATTTTATCTTCTCCACCTGTAATTAAAAAAATAAAAGATGTTATCATTCCTAAAAATATTACAACTCTATTACAAAAAATATTTAATACATCTTGAAATAGTGTTATAAACAACTGCCACATTTCACTCACTGCCATTTTTCCCTCCTCTAATTTATTGAATTTAAAAGTCTATCTAGCAAATCAAACCACCAGCCTGTAATAGCTAAGTTAGGAAATAAAGAAGCTAAAACACACATAAATAAAGCTACTAATGTTATTATGCAAATAACTTTTGAATATGTATTTATTTTTTTCTCCTCTATTTCTTGCTGCTTTTCTCCAGACTTCGCTTTTTTTTGAAACAACTCTAATAGCTTATTAAAAAGCATTACTATTCCTGTTTTCATATTTTACTCCTTAAGCATTGAATATAATTATTTTATCTTTGCCTGTATTTGCACAGTCAACATGAACCCATGTTGGTGTCTGTTCGGGATTTTCAATTCTTGTTATAAATTCTCCATAATACTCTTCATTTTCTAGAATATGCTCTACTATTTCTTTTGGAGTTATTCCTTTAATGCTAAAGTCAACAGCAGATCCAAGACAGTGCTGGCTGATATAATAATCACTCTTTTCCCTTACTATTTCATCCATATTTGCCCGTAATCCTCTTTGCTGAAGCTTTCCTCCATATGAATAATTGTTAACAATTACTGGCTTTTTGAACTGCTCTCGAATAGCTGTTAAAAAAAGTATTATCTCTGGTCTTATAAATTCCCAAGCCTTTTCTTTATATTTCTTATAGACATTTTCCGAAACCAGTTCTTCTATTTTAAAATATTTACTTTTCATAGTACCCACCTTAAAAATTATTTTTTGTAATTTATAATTAAGGCTAAATTACTTTCGTAACTCAGCCTTATTGTTACTTACTAATTAAAGAATTTATTGAATTTATTTTTAAACTTTTCTAGAGCATCTGATGGCTTAGGAAGTTCTATTTTTATATTGAAAGTTGCTATACTTTCATCAGCGAAAAGAATTTCTTCAGCAGCAGACATGAACGAATTATATTCATCAACCAGTCCTTTTTCTGATAATAATTTCATTCCTCTTGTATCAGCAAAAAATTTATATTCTTTATATTGCTTTTCCAAAGCTGTCATCTCATCTTCTCCTACCAAAATTTCTTTAATCTGTTCTAATCCTTTTTTAATATCCTTTACATCTTTAATTAATCCCATTTTCATCACTCCTTTTATATTTTGTTAAATTTATTTTTAAATTTTTTCAAAGCTTCACTTGGTGTTGGAATATTAATCACTGCATATCCTGCAGGTTGACTCTCTTGAGCACTTAAAGTATAAATAAGACCTCTTAATTCTATAAGCATATTGATTAATTCTGTTGCCAATGCAGGATCTTGCATTTCCATCTCTTTTATAACAGAAGGTGTATCCATTCTTTCGTATTCATTATATTGGGATTGGACAATTTCTAAATTAGTTGCTTTTTCTTCCCATTCGTGAGTTTCCCAATTCCATTCAACTCTTGTTCCCTCAATTTTAGGGACAGTTTGAAGAACTCCTTTTTCATCTACATATTGACCTGCTTCTAATACAAGAACATCATCTTTATAAATAACTTCATTGAATTGTAACTCATACAATCCATTTTGGTATGCTTCATATAATGTCATTTCTACAAGGGTATCACCTTGTACTTTAGGATATTTTAAAGGGTTGTCTGCAATTACAAGAATATCGCCTACTTGCCAATCTGAGAATATGTATTTCATCATTTTATTTCTACTTGGCATTTCAAAAGGAATTTCTATAGGTGGCAATATATTGCCGTTTTCATCTTCTCTATATTCATATTTAGGATTTTTATCTAAATAATCACCTTTTAATATAGCCTCATTATCTTTATCACTTCTACCTGATTTTTCAACTAGTTTTAAGTTTCTATACTGTAACCACATTTTATCCTCCTATAAATTCATTATATACTTTAACAACACTAGTACCATTTACATTTATAAAATTTAAAAGATTGCCATCTTTTACTATTTTAAGATAATCGCTATTAACTTGGTCATCATCTCTTATAACTATACTTTTTGTTAAACCAAGTTTTAAAAGTGCAATATTTAAGTCCCTACTAAAAGTATTTTGTGATGAAGTAGTTCCAGTAAAAACAGCAACTATTCTATCATTTAATTTATTTATAGCATATTTTATTGTTGATGTTCCAACTCCCTCATAAACAGGAACTTCTACAAGTCTAGTATTAGAACCTAAACTATTTAATCTTTTAGCATTTTCAACATTAGTTGCCAAAACAAAGTTATCTGTAACATTAGTATCGCTTACACTATCTATTGTCGTATCTTTTGGATAGCATACATATAACTTTCCTGTTACTTTATCAATATATCCTACATTTCTAGTTTTTATACCGACATCTTGAATATATTTAGTAGGAATTAATAATCCAGAATGTCCAGTAATTATTTCATTTATTCCATTTATAACTTCTTTATTTATTGTTTGTAAATTTATGGCTTTAATTGCAGTTATGCCATCTTTATATAATTTAATATTTGGTCTGTCATATGTTCCACCAACATAAGTGTATTGCATATCATCGCCATTTTCACCAAAACATCCAAATCCGCTATAATGCTTATCGTTACAATATATTTCAAAACCTCTAGCCCATGGACTATTGTCTATTGAAAATTTTAATTGTACTTCATCCAAAGAAACAACTTGATTTCCAGTTAATTTACTTTTTACATTAAGATTTCCATTTATTGTATCGCCGTTTTTAGATACCTTTCCATCGACCTCATTCCCTATTTTTTCAGCAGTATTGTATTTTTCAAGAACATTACCTTTATCTAATTTACTATCAGCAGTACTTTGAGCTACCTTTATCTTATCTTCAATTTTCTTAGCTGTATCATACTCTGAAGAAACAGCCCCTTTATCTAATTTTTTTGCTAACTCCTCATTAAATTTTCTTAAAGTTACATAACTATTTAAGTCTATTTGTGCATCTACTTTAGTATTTGAGGTTATCATAATCAAAATATTAATAATAAAACTTTGTGGATTATCTACAGCAGGAGGAATATAATCATATTTTTCATAAGCATTACTATATGCAAATAAAATTTCTTCTCCATCATTTGCTACTGCATAAAGTCCTAACTCTCTAAGAATTTTACTTGAAACAATATCAGCATTATCAAATTGTAACTCTATTTGTACTTGAGTCTTATCTTCACCTACAATTTTGCAGTCACTAATACTAACATCTCTCCATTTTTCTTTTAGTGCTGTTAAAAATCTTATCTCATCATCGGAAATTATAGTCCCACTACCTAATTCTGCTCTTTTAAAAGTTATTGTTTCGCTTAAATTTCCATTTACTTTAGCAAGAAGTTGTTCTCCCTGCTTTGTTAATTTTAATCCTGTAAAAAGGCTCATTTTTATTTACCTCCTATATTCATTACTTTAGTGAAACCTACTACACTAGTAAAATTCAAATTACTTTTTATTCTCATAGTTTGGTCTATTTCAAAATCTGAAAATATTGTTAAAGTTTTCCCTGTACTCACAATACTTCCAAAGTTATATAATAACTTTTCATCTGATAGCTCTAAATCCCAATACATTTTTGCTCCAGCTTCACATATACTATTAAGATTAGGAAACTTATTTATTTTACTAAAATCTTGACTTGTTGTAGCTCTAAAATATTGACTAGCTACCTCTCCCTTATATCTAGTTTTAAAATCTGTTATTTCTACTCCTGAAAGTTGTCTTGCAACATCTAGCAGAAACTCTGTAGTAGGAAGTCCAGAAACAGCCATTCTTTTAGAAATAAGAGCCTTTCTATACTGTTCATCATCTCTTTCATTCCTGCTTTCTTGGTATCTAACTCCCATATAGTCTAAGAAAATTCCATTCGCTTTCATTAAAGAAGTTTGCCCTTTCAAGCAATCAATAAGTTCATTTAGATAATTAACCACAGGTTCAAGGCTTTTATATATTTTTATATTATTTTCTTTTTGAAAATGTAAAGGAAGTCCTCTTATTACCTCGTTAATCATGTTATCACTCCCTCGCTTTTGAACGCTCATTGAAGGCAAGTTGTAAAGATGTTTTATAATTACTTTCTGTACTTTTCTTAAATTTTAAATCAAAATCATAATATTTATATCCTTTTCCACAGATCCAATCTGATATAAACACCCCTGTACTTAACTTAACTCCTAGACCAGCATTATTTATATATTCTTTTAAAAGTTCTTTTATAGCTGTTTCATCAGGACTTTCTATTATCAACTGATAATCAACAGTAACATCAACAGGTCTATCAAATCTTATTGTTTCTGTTTTTCCTGGAACTGATGTTGGAACAGAAACCTCTACACTTCCTTTTGTATCTGGAGTATGTATATGTTTATAAATAGCCTCTGCTATTTCTTCCTTTATTCCACCATCTACTACAAGCCATATGCTTTTTGCTCCTAGTCCATTGCTATCTGTTTTCATAGTGTTATTTCTAATCCCGTTGCAACTTTTAACTCCAGCAAGAGCCCTTACAGCTGCTATAACAGGTTCAAGAGCCCATTCTCCCTCTGTATTTCCTGCAAGATACCTATTTAAATAATCATAGTCATTTTCTTGTGTAAGTCCGCCCTCTCCTTTTTCCTTATTTTGTACATTTACAATTCCTGCAGGAGCGGATAGAACTTTCGTTATAGAACTTTCTTTTATATTTCCCTCTTCTCCTGTTAAAAGAGCTTTAAATAAAATTGTCTTTTTTTTACTTGCATCTATATCAAATTGTTGTATATTTTCAAACTGTATTCCTGCAGCAGTTTCAATAAGAATATCTTTTTCATTTACACTTATATAACTATTTGCAGTTATTTCACAATTTAAGAAAGCATAAGATCCTTGACGGCGAGGAAATCTATCTAATAAATTATCAAGTTCATCCCCTTGTGCATTATATAAATTTAACCCTTTCATCAAAGAAATAGCTTTATCTTCTAAATAAGATGCTACTGTTATAAAAGGAGCTACTATTTTATAAAAATCGGATGTTTCTGAAGCATTAAAATCTTCTCCCCAGCAATCTTTACTTTTTGCTTTTTCTTGTGCCATTTTCATAAGCCCATTAAAGCCTTTTGTTTCTAATTTATTCACAGTAACACCTCCTGTTGTATTGCATTGTATTTTTTATGTTTAAAATAAAATATTGCTTTTATAACTCTATCCTTCTCGGAAACTATTTCATAATATAAATCATCTAATTCACTTCCAAACCATGAAAGAGTCTTTTCTTTTATATGCTCTATTTTATATTTTGCATCATCTATTCCATTTATAATATTTATATTAAGTCCTAAATTTTCATTGTAATAACATTCACTGCTGTATATTTTCAAAGAATTTACCCATCTTTGTAAAAATTCATCTATTCCTGTTACTTCTTTTCCAAACTGAATATCTCCATCTGACATTTTTAAACTTTTCATATTATTTCGCTCCTGATGTATCTCTTCCTTCTGCATCAGCATGTTTATGTCCTGCAAAATCTATTCCACCAATAGTTGCTACAGCTGAAGCAAGACTTTCTAAAACTTGAACTATTTTTGCTGTAATCTTTTCACTTACAGTTAAATTACCTTTTACATTTATATTTCCTGTTGTATTTGTATCTCCTGTTCTAGTAATATTCCCTTTCTGATTTATCTTTCCCTCTTCAAACCTATTCCCTATAATTTTTATTGCTTCAGGAAAAGCCCTTGTATCTTGCATACTTGGAATAGTAAAAGGAAGAACAAAACAACTATTTAAAGAATTTCTTTTTATTGTATCCATCTTTTCCTTATTGCCCTGACTAATATATGAAGAAATATCGAAGGTTGTTATAAAAACTGGAACTATATTTCCTTCTTTTATTTTCCAATCTATGTAGTTAGTTTCATCTCCAAACATACAAACTGGGACATTACGAAGAACTGGAAGAGAAACTCCATTTGGTTTAAATAAAGGTTTAAGATCTACAAATCTATTTTTCCTTACAGCTTGAACTTCACATAAAATAATATTTATATTTTCCATTTAAAGCACCTTAACCTTTAATTTCATGATCCAACTGTCTTTTAAATCAATTTCAATTTCTCTTACTTGTGCCAAGCCTGTAAAAGTATCACTTACAATATTTACTGTATCTCCTTTTTTTATGTAGTGAATAGGGAAACATTTTATATCATAATCATATTCTTTAGTAGTAGTTGCTGTAAGTTGTGGCTTTTTACTTACCCATTCCACATTTCCTTCTTTATTATCACTTGCTACATCTACTTCAGATTCATTTACAAGTTTTTCTGAAAATGTAGGATTTTCAATAAGTCCACTTTTAAAACTTAAACTTATAATTTTTTCTTTAAGTTCTTTGTGATAAATATATAAATCATTTGATTTTAATATCATTTTGCTTTCAGCATCTTCCACAAGTTCCTTTATTTCTTGAAAAGCTTTATTATAACAAGTATACCCATTTGTATAAACCTTATCATTTAGAAGCTCCATATTTATGATGTTTATTCCTGCAGTTTGACATACTTTTTTTAAAGCCTCTGATATTCTTACATTCCCATCAATAGAAAGAGATATTATCTGACTTGTATTTTTACTTCTTTCAGAACAAAGAAGTTCTTTTACAATATCTCCACCATCACGGTATTTATTAGCTTTTATAACTTCATAAATTCCATACTCTCCTACATCATCAGCATAACCAAAATTCAGCTTAATCTCACTGCCAACAGAAATATCTTGAGATAAATTATAGATATAAAATCTTCCTACTCCTATTTTCTTATCATTCCCGGATTTTATTTCTGCTTGAAATTTCAATCCGCCGTTATTTTCATCATTTATTCTTTTATTATTTACTATTAAAAAAGAATTTCTAGGAAAAAGAGGTCTTAAAGCTGTTATTCTTTGCATACTAAACCTCCTTCACAAGCATTTCTATTTCATCAATATTGTCATAAGTTATTTTCTTATATACTCTATCTTTAGTGTTCGGAATAATATGAGCTTTTGGAAATTTTTCATTAAAGTTCCCTCTCTCATCAGAAAGTTTATTAAACCATAAAGGTATTCCAAAAATAATAGGTTCTGCATAACATATAGGATTTAACTGATTATCATATAAATCTATATAAATTCTTCTGTCATAGGAGTTCATTTTAAAATCAAAAATAAACTCTTTTTTATTAATTACTATTGCTGTTCGATAAGGTATCGAACCCTTTATGATATTAAACTTAAAATTCATGTTACTCCCCTCTTAATTTTATACTTTCACTTGCAAGTTCTCCCTCCCACTCTTGTTTTCCTGTTCTTATTTCTGTTTTTTCTGAAACAAGAGGCTTAGCAGCAGGAGATGGAGCTGGAATAAATTCTATGTGTGCATACTCTATTTGAGTAAAAGAAATTGTTGCTTCAATGTATGTGTATGTTGTCATTGTTTTATTAACACTTGTTATTCCTAAATTACTATATAATTTATCCACATATAAACTTACAGGCTGTCTTTTTTTCACTAAAGATATAATTTTTTCATAAATTCTATCTTTATCAGATCCTGTTATCTGAACTTTTATAGAAAAAGAAGAGGGATTATTAGAGATGTTATCTGTTTTATTTGAACCA
>ENA-OPVT01000141-OPVT01000141.1-human-gut-metagenome-genome-assembly--contig:-NODE-141-length-58164-cov-6.603659_pt1 | contig 58164 bp, 88 predicted proteins | sample MGYA00241499_ERZ501990 | MGnify/ENA primary metagenome ERZ501990 (study PRJEB25962, sample SAMEA2042104) | human gut metagenome | biome: human gut; feature: human-associated habitat; material: faeces...
AATTTAATTTAAGGTACATCAAATAAACTGTATCTGTTCATATTTCGCCACCCTTTCTTATAACTACTTTCTTTTGGTGCAATAGTATGGGTACTCCCCGTTTTATTGCGTGTGAAAAACAGAAAAGGTACTCAATCTGAGTTCCTATATTCTGTCTTTTGATCTATATTTAGTTAGCTCTAGTCTTACCACAACCACTGCACTTGTAGCCTGTCAATTCCTGTTTTGTAGTAGCAGGTGAATCGACAACATATTTTGTTTCGTAGACTGCATCGTGATGCACGGTATTATATCCTGTTACTTCTTCAATCAAAACTGAATGGAAACCTCCTGCTTCATAATTTAAAGCATGCTGTTTATTATGTCCCCACGGATCAGCAGTAATATCTGCTCCACACTGGTTACAGATCGAATGTTCTTTCATCTCAGTGATTGGTACTTGTTCATCCCAAGCATCCTGTACCAAGACCTGTTCGTTATGTCCTTTTTCTGGTACACTTACAGTTTTGTACTGTGCAACCCAGTTATGTGTATGTTCGGCTGGTTTTGAACTGTTTGAATTTGAACCGCTGTTATTCGATGGCTTTGATGAGCCAGAGTTATTACTACTACTGCTTGAAGGTTTAGAAGAAGGCTTTGAACTGCTAGAACTTGAGTTGTTCTTGTTTGAACTTGTATTTGTAGTAGCCGTAGTATTCTCCTTCTTCGATTCTGAAGCATTTGATTTATTAGATGAATCGGATTTTGCTGTTTCTTCTTTCTTTTCTTCCTGTTTTACTTCAGATTCATCCTTTTTTTCTTCTTCCGTCTTTGCAGAATCTTCAGATGGTGTCAAAGTGGCAGTACTGCCATCTTTTTTCGTTACATCTAAATTGACTTTATCTTCTTTTAAAGAAACATCCACTTTTTTTACATCTGTAGTATCAACATCTTTGAATACGAATGTTTTATCTTCATCCTGTAACCCAATCTTTACATCCAGTTTATCGCTTTCTTTTACCTCATAGTATAAAGTACGTTCTTCTTTATTTTTAACAACATCCCCATTTTCCAACAAGTTATCACTGAAGTTCTCTTCTGAACTTGATTTTGTTTCGAATACAGTGATCTTCTTTCCAGTGCTGTTTGTAAACTTCAAAGACTTTGAATCCTTGGATTTTTGACCAAGTGTCTTTACTTCCTTTTTCTTAGCAACTTCGGATGTCTTTGTGTCTTTTGTGTTTGAAGAATTAGAACATCCAGTCAACATGCCACCAGATAACACCATACTAAAAGCTAGTGCTCCTGCCATAAAGATTTTATTAGATTTCATAGCAACACATCCTTTCTATTTCGTTGCTCCACAGATAGAGCATTTATATCCATTACTTACTGTTTCATCCCAAGCATCCTTAACAAGTACTTGTTCGTTATGACCAACTTCGTCATGATGGATTGGGTTCTGTGCCCCTGGTGGTATTCTCACAATTCCAGCGTGATAAGATTTACACTTTCCACTTCCCATTGCAGCGGATACCTGTACATGCATTTGAGCCTCTTCTAACGTGAACATCTCCTGATGGCAGTTGTCACAGATATAGCCATCAACATCTTTCCAATCAGGCAGTTCGTCATAAGCTGGCTGATCTACGACATATTTTGTTTCATAAACAGCGTCATGATGAATCGTTTGAGTCTGAGCAACCCAGTTATGAGTATGCTGTTGTGAATTCTGTGTCTGAACCTCTACCTTCTTGTTTTCTGAATTTGAGGTTTCTTTAGTTTCAACGGCTTCAGCCGTATTTTTGTTTGTTTCTGTTTTTGATGATTCTTTCTTATCCTTTGTAGATGTTTTAGCATCTTCCTTTTTTGATTTTTTAGAATCTGTTTTTGTTGCAGTTTCTGTTGTTTTGTCATCCTTTACATCTTCAGATGTAGACGATGCCGAACATCCTGAAAGAATCATGCTTAGAGCTAATGCTCCAACCATTAAAATTTGATTTGATTTCATCTGATTACCCCTCTTGGAACTTATGAATGTTCCAATAATTTCATTTTTAAATATTTCCAGTCGAATAATTTATTAAAAAACTAAATCTGGATTTGTTTCTTTTGTAGCTCTGTAGGCTTCTAATTTTTCTTTTAGCTCTTCTTCTGTATACTTATGCGTGGCAGTACTGCCATCTTCAGTATTCTTCTGTTCCGCTTTAGAAACAACTTCAACATCCTCTACGAGAATCTCTGTTTTATAGATTTTTTTCTCCCTTTTCTTTGGAAAGCAGTCTTCCTCATAATATTCCCAGAAAGTCTGTGCATAAGACTGCATGCGTCCTTTGATTTCGATGCGATCACCCTTTTGAGCATATTTTGCTAAGTACTCTGCATTCTGCCCCATCGCAACGAAACCGATATAGTCCTTCAAATAATATCCGTCTTCCCCTTTATAGTTTCTAGATACTGAAACAGAACTACGGATATAAGATTTACCATTTTTATCTTTTTTCAATTCAAGGGGATATCCTAGCACCCCTGAAATTGCTACTGTATTTAACATATTGACCTCCTAGATGGCAGTGCTGCCACCATATAAACAAGAGGGGGTGGACTTACATGAATGCTTGGCTGTATTCAATGCCACATCCCGTCTTTATAACAGACTATAGCGTCTGTAACAATTCATTTGTTAATTCGAAAAATTCATTCAGTTTCTCTCGTACATATTCATCATCCTTCAAAGATGAATACTTCGAGTTCACTCTTTCTTCCAAGTGGATCAGAATATCCTGTGCATTCAAACTGCTGTTAAAACAGAGTGTTTCTGTGAAATCATCACTCATCATAGGATATGATACATCCACAACAACAGCTCCATTTGACAATGGATGAATGCCATTAATTTCAATCACATTCAAATCCAATGGAAGTTTTTTATATAATTCATCTAAAACCTTTTCAATCATTTCAACATCCCCACATTTTTTAAAAATAATTCAATTATCATATAGAACAGACCCCCAACACCTATAGTTGCCAGTACCTTTTGAAAGAACTCACGATAATTTGTTTCACCTGATACAATTTCAATTGTCATTTTTCCCCCATAAAATATAGCCAAACCGAGCGAAAATAACAATCCACAACATAGAATTAGAACAATCACTCCTGATAACACATTACCCCATTCAATAATCATAATGTATCTTTCTCCTTTTTGCCTTTTTTGACTATCTAATCTCTTTCACTACCATCCAGATTTATGCTGTACTACATCTTTAACATCACTAAAGGAATTCATGAATAGCACACCTCAAAAAAGTACCCTTCACTACCATGCGAAAGCATGTTGATGTACAACATTATATCAGATCACCTTCACTACACATGGCATTACAGACTACTATAAAACGTTAACCTTGCCACGAATGACATAGGTGTAATTCAAGTTCATCTGTACTTTCGGCATTTCTGCCAAGGTCCGTGAATCGACCTTTAAACAGCTGAATATAAAAGGCACTTCATATCAATTTCGAAGTGCCTTGCTATTCATGTATTCCTTTACAGTTTACATTTTAGCACAGGCCGAAAAAGTACACAAGATATTTTTTCAGTTTTGCACACGCTTTCTATCTCAAGTTTATTATACAACCTTCTTAACACAAAGTTATAAATAATTGAATAAAATATGCTGTTGCATCCTTTATTTTAAAACATCATGGCTGATTCAGATATGTAATAACACACGCCTACCAACCATCCGATAATCGTCTGTGCAAACAATACGATCACTGTGATTACAATATAGGCAACCAACGTGAATGTATCTGAGAACATATTGATTGAACCACTGTCCAACCCACATGCATGGAAACAGACGGTTGCAAAGAGTAACAGCATCCACACTCTAGAAACAAGTGTACTGATTCCTAATAAAAAGCTCAAGAACAATCCAATCATTTGAAATAAGAATGAAATCATTATTCTAAAAAACATTCCCATCAATTCTAATACTACCATCTTTGCACACCTCCTGTTATTTTCATTTCAATCAAACATTATAACTTTTTGTTTGCTCCATCAATCAATCATTGCCAATTTTTTTTATAACATTTCTGATATTTACAAATGCTAAAAGAATCACAACAAGATCAGACCCGACCATAAGTCTATTACAAGTTAATCCATGCCAATCATAAATAGGAACACTATAAGGCAAAATTATAAAATTAAGAATTGCCAATATACAATAGCCAATTAATGAGATAATAACCCAAAATTCACATCTTTTTATAAGTTTCTCATCTTCGCTTTGTATACCATCATCATCCAAACCAATCACCACCAAATATGCCACCAAAGCTATTACAAGGCACACACAGCTTCCATACACAAATGTATCAGTAACATAAAAGTTTTTTAACATAAATATCGTATGTTCTAACATTGGCATCACATTCCCTTCCTATGTGGCAGTACTGCCATCACTTTAGTTTTCAAGTAAATCTGTCCTTTCCACTTCATATTCAAGCCCATGCTGATTTCCTAATTTATATGCTTCTATATTAGTTTCGCATCTACTTTTTGATTTTTTGAATGTGATTTTCTTATTTGCCCATTCTTTAACAACAGCAGGCACTCCTACTACTGCAAGTTCATATTTAGGTTGCAGATTCATTTCGATTAAAGACTGTTCAAGTTGATTTTTTAAGCCATTCGCAAAACCTTTACAATAGTCTTTTTTGAAAATTCTGAAATCGACATCTCCTACATAACATTTTTGAACGTCTTTTAACATAGAATTCAAATAATAAACCATTCCCTCAGCAACTGGCACACAAACATCTACATCCGATTGTAATCCAACGATATAGAATTTGGCATCATTCTTATTTATTTTTCCTGCATAACTTGTTTCACATTGAAAATATTTTGCTAATACATTTAATACCCAATGGATATATCCAATACCTGTATGTTCTAATTGCATCCTAACGACATCTTCAAGTGAACCCTTTTTATCAAATAAATCAATCTCTTCAATCTTATATTTGATGCGAAGTTTGTTTGCACGATATATGGCAAGCTGTATCTCTTGGTCACTTGCTGATGTATCTTCAGCAAGTGCCATAAGTTTTTTTATTTTTCTAATTACATCATTCTTTTCAGACATTATTTCATTTCCTTTAATCGTTCATCCAACTCAAATCTGTAATTGAATTCTTCAATATCCTGCAATCCAATGTAGTACAGACAATCAATGTCTTCATGATTGAATACATAACAATGGTCTTTGTCCATATATCCTTCAGGCCAATTACATCCTGCATAGTCATAGAGTTTTTTAGTCTTCTCATTCTCCTGAATGCGACCAATAATCATCAATTTCTTTTTTCCTTCTTTTAAAGTGACAACACTTCCAATTGGCAACAAGTCTTTCATCCTTTTATCCTCCTCATATTCAAATTTTAAATTGTGACTGAATCCATATGTTTTAGAACATCTGTTATCTGTTGGGCAATCCAATGTACGAAGAAGACTATCAGAAGTCTTCTTCCTACGATCAGACTAGCTAAGGCTAAATACTTCATCTACAAAGTTCTGATAGTCCTCAGCAACACCAAACTTTGGAGTTTCAAGAAGAATCTTACGGTTCATGGATGCATCGGCAACTGGCTTTCCTTGATAACGAATCACTGTATCAAACATATATTCACCAAATGTCTCGTGAAGGATATCTGTCCATTTATTGTCTACGCCATTACGGTTCTTCATTGTAATCAGCAGCTTGAAATCATAGCGTAAAGATTCTACTTCCTGCATCCATTGTAGGATCGTATGCAAGGTAGAATCGATTCCCTGTATTCCACCTAAGCTGATTTTTGTTGGAGCAATAATCAAATCCCCTTCTTTATAGCATGCAGTAATTGAGTTGAAAGACAGCGAATTTTCAAAAGGCTGATTATCCAAAAGGATAAAATCATATTCATCTTCCACTTTCTGAATGGCACGTCTTAAACGATTGTAAGGATTGATGGACCCTTTTAATTTGATATCTGTTGTAGATAACGCAACCGAACTCGGAATCAGATCCAAGTTTTCAAATCGTGTTTTCTGAATTGCTTCATGAATATCCAGTTTCTGGTCTTCCAACACATCATGAATATCATACTTGTATGGAGTCTGTTTCAAGTATTCATGCATTGCCTCATAACATGCAAGGATTCTTGGCTGTCCTTCGCTGATGTACTTGTCAAACAGTTCCTTATATTGACTTGCACCCTGTTCTGACAGATTGTTGTCCAGTCCAAGGATAACGGATGTTGCGTTGGATGAAGGATCCATATCAATCAGCAGAACCTTCTTTCCTTTCACAGATAATCCATATGCTAAATTTAAACTCGTTTCTGTTTTTGAAACGCCACCTTTGTTCATTAGAATTGAAATTACTTTTGCCATTTTAAATACCCCTCTTATTTCTATTATTCCCAGTATCCTTGGTCCGTAAAACCAAAGTCATGTAAAATCGTATATAAATCTTCCATCGCATCTACATCCTTATTTGGATAGAATGTCACGGAACAATCTTTCTGATTGATTTTAACTTTACGACCTGTAGATGCTTTTAAATGTTCCTGAAGACTGTTCAATGTATCCTTGTCTGCTGACGACAGTTCAAGACCTTTTTTCTTTTCAGATTTTTCAGAAGTGGCAGTACTGCCATCTTCCTGTGGCTCCGTGTCGATTTCCTGATCTGAAAATTCACCTGTCAGATATTCCTGAACCTGTCTTGGTGACATGCCAATCTTTCCGGCGATCCAGTCACGTTTCTTTCCTTGAGGTTTCTCACCCTGAGCATCCATTTCTTCCCAACACATGCATAATGCATCAACTTCCGCTTTACGCACATCCTTTGATTTGTTTCGAATTCCATTGTACATGATGATACGAATCAACTCTTCCGTTACATCTTTAGGCTTGGCCACTACTTTGACTTGGAACAATCCATCTCCGATTCCTTTTTCATAATTCAGCTTGATAGCCTTGAAACGTCTTTCGCCTGCAAGAAGCGTATATTTCTTGCCATCTCCTACGGTTTCATCCATATAGACAACACCATTTTCATCCTGTCCATATTCCTGAATCAATTCAGCCATGTCTTCTACCATTTGATCTTCATTATCACTGATACTTGCGTAAAAATTTTCACGATTTGGACGAATCTCATCCACGCTTACTTTTCTAAAGGAATTTCCTCCACTCATTACATCAATTAAAGCCATTTTAATACCCCTCAACTTTCTTTTAGTTCATTTGACTCATATTCACATCGTCTACGTCTATAGCAACATCCGTATTTTCTAAAACGATACCTGCATATTGAAATACAGTATCCATATTCAACTCATTTTTAAATGCATAATCCAATATGGTTGCCACCATTGCACCAAGCTGTGCTTCATCCACATCGGCTTCAATCATACAGTGCATTTCATTTTCATTAACAGAACTTTTAAACAATCCCATCAACAATCTCTGATTTTCATTCATATCCTGCAACCTCCTCATCTTCATTCTTACGTTTTGGATTTTCTAAGGCATCCAGATACAGGAACAAGAAACTTAAATCATCGGTTAAAAGACTCATCGTTTCTTCTTCGTCCTTGTCTGTACACTTCAGCTGAGCAGTGTACTTTGACAGAAAGACCACCTGTTTCTTGGTAAGCTTCCAGCTTACATGGACCTCATTCCATCCAAACAGTTTCTTCAGCTCTTCCGCCATGCTCTCAGCAAGCTTTTTATCCTCTTCGTTTTCTGTTTTGAACTGGGAAACATGTTTCAACAACAGACTTACCTGATATTTATCCAATTCCCAGTAAACACAATTTTCATTGTTTTCCATCTATATCCCTCTTTTCCATCATTCATTTTCTAAATCTTCTTTAATATCTCTACCAGTAAGTTTTTTATATTTATCAGCTATTAGTTCACATTTCATTTGGACAATCCTATAAAGCTCTTTTTAGTCAAATTCAACAAATCTTGTATCTTTCACTTTCCCGCATTTCAAGCACACAAGATACTGAGTCTCACCTCTGAGAGAATGAAACATCTCATTCTTTACACACCAAGTAAATTCATGCTTACAGAATAATCTTTTAAAAAACCATTTAATTTTGTTTATCATCTGAACTCCTTCCAATTTATTTTTTCATCAGATACATCCTAATTCCATCATCTGCCTGTAGATGGCTTTCAGCATCTTTCCATCCGTCATCAACGCACGATTCATATTCTCTGTATAGACGAAACCTCCATTATAGAAATGCACCGTTTGAATGTCACAGCCATCACTGCATACCTTTTCATACTTTATGTTTATGTCATCGTAGCAAACAGACTGATTTTTTCTGAAGCCAAGCTCTTCAAATAGTTGTTCTGCCGATTTGCTTGGAAACATTGGTACACCTTTTACAAATTTCAATCGACTTATTTCATCCTTGTTCTGAACCAGTTTGCTGTGCATAGCCTTTGCCTTACGTTCTATGTAGTTGATGCAGTCCAAGATGTTTTTGTCATCACCTATCATAGTTTCCAAGAATTCACAGCATTCACAGATCGTCATGGTATCTTCACTCATATTCTTTTTTATTTCTGCTGTACTGATTTTATTTAACTGCTTTTCCATCTTATCCATTGCTCCGTACCGTTTTCTTTCTTTTTAGAAGTCTTTGATTAACCTGCTTCAAATGCTCAATATCCTTTTCAAGCAGGCGAATCCTTTCTAAAAGCTTCATATTCTCCTTACGAAGGTTCTTCAATTCAACATCATTACGTTCCATTTAAATCATTCCTTTTCTAAGCTTTTCATGTTTCCAGCGGTAACATGCCAATGCTTTTTTATAGGATGTATAGCCATACCCCTTTGCACTGTCTACCACACGCCCTGTCATCGCATCCACGACCACATAACGTGTCTCAGATTCATTTGATAATCTATAGCTTACTTCTACACGTACATCATTCATTATTTATCCTCCTGTCTATGAATGGCATCCATAAAATAAATGTTTAATTTCATACCTGAATGGAATGGCTCAAATCTAGAGCCATCCATGTTCAAGCAAAACCTGATGAATTGCTTTGTGCAGATCCATGTCTACTATTGAATCCATTTTTTTCCACTCTCTGTCCGTTTCAAACCAATGAGTATAAGAAACCAAATAGTTCGCAATACCATACGATTTGAAGAAACGTACTATCCAATGGTCATTTTCGGTAAGGCAGTAATACATCATTTTATCCTCATCCGTATATTTATCCCATTTTTTAAAGCCTAATTCATACATCATTTCATCTGCATTCATACTTGTTATCCTCCATTGCGATTGCCAAACTTGAAACTTTATCAAGTATCAGCTCATCGCCTTTACAATTTCTTCGTATCGAGGATTTTAGAAAAATACAAGGAGCAAGCGATAGCGAGACGCCGTAGGGCAGTCCTTGTATTTTGATAAAATACTCGATAGTACAAATAAAAACAAATAAAAACAAATAAGGAAAAATAAAAGAAAAATAAAAAGCGTCCGTATAAGCGGACGCAAAATCTGCCCGAGCATTCTGGATGCGAGGGCCAAAATCGCCTTGCCCTAAAAAAGATTCCTTCGTATCGAATGTCCAATCTTTTTCAGGATTCCAAATCTCGGACGTGATCCAACACCCTTCGAATCATCCGTCTCCTGTAGAAAATAGACACCATCATCCTGTCCAAGAACTACAAATGTCCTGTCCGCTGTAGATACCATCTCCACTGGACTGAAATTCTGCAAGGCAGCGTTTTCTTCATCTCCAGATGGAACATAGCTGTTCATCACAGCGTATCCATCTGGCGTATTCTTCACTACTGCTTCATTCCTGCATTCAACATCTCTGTATAATATAAAACTTGGCCTTTGTGCAGCCTTGTTGACGGCATACTGCTTGCCAATGCCAAAGCCAAGTCCAAAACTAACTACCAGTCCAATAAAAATCCACATTGCATTTCCTCCTGTGTCTGCTGTACATAAAAAGATGGCAGTACTGCCACCTTTCTTATTTGTATTTTGATAATACTTCTTCACCAATTGTTCTTCCGTAAATATTCAATTTTTTAGAATCCATATCCATTACTTTGTTATTTTTGATGATATCGATAGTATTCCAATATGGTAATGGCACCCATGGTATCCAGTCTTGTCTGGTCATTTCAGGTTCTTTAACACGTTGGTTCAAAAGCTTTGATTTCTCATCTGTTACACGGAAAAAAGCTCTATTTGGTCTTGTTTTATTCATCGGATTTACTAGTTTCCTGTTCATCATCTAGTACTTTGAAATAGTTAGGCCACACTCCACATTCACGAATCTCATATTTCATTAATAGATGGTTCCCTTCGGCATCTTTCTCAACGCCATATATTTTATTTGGATCCATATCAGGAAATAATGCATCAAAAGGCTTATTTACTTTACTGAAACAGCTGAATGCCTCATAATAAGCTAAATCTTCGTTTTCAGGACTGCCTTTTTTCAAGGCTAAAATACGACCTCCAACGCTGATTAAATCACCGTTATTTCTAATTAACTTCATCCATCTGCCATGTGGATTGCATTCATTCGTTTCCATATGCCACTTATCTTGATACACCGCTAAAACTGCATGTCCTTCAAGATAAATAAACCCGTAACAATAATGCTTATCCTGTTGGGCATAATCATCAAAATGATAATAAGGAGCTGGCACATAAATAAAATACATTCTACCATCTGTACCTTTAAATCTGCCAACCGTAAAATATCTATACACTTCATCCATACTATTCATCCTTCTTTCCTGATCGTGGCAGTGCTGCCACCTTTATGATTTAACGTCTGGATCAATATAATCCAGAAGAACATGGAAATGACAGTATTCTTTTGGCTGGTCATTATGAATGATGATGAGAATCGGGTAATAATGCATGTTCTGCATATCACAAAGAATTTTCTGCATTTCCTGATGCATTTCCTTATTCCACTCAAAAATGTTGTCATTTGGACAATCCACTCTGGCAAAAAACAGATGGTCTATATCATGATTCCATTGACCACAAAAATTGTTTTTAATCAATCTGCGTGTTTTAAAATCAAACTGAAAGATTCCTGTATCATCAGGATTTCCCATTGTATAACATTCATTTTCAGACGTATGAACATTTGTCCATTTCTGTGCACTGTCTGTACGAAACAGATTGTTCAAATGATTGTTGAAATGGGAACCGTTTTTAAATTTATTGATCTTGATATCATCATCAAAATACATCACTCATCATCTCCATTCTGTAATAATTCGATATTTTATAATCAGACATCTTCTTTTTTCAGGATATCCGAAATCTTGCTGAAATCATCATATCTTCTAATGATTTTATCGTTCAGATCAAGCAGATAGTGCATACCGTCATCCATACTGAGCAGATACAAATCATCTTCGTTTGATTTCACACCAGCCAATCCCTGAATATGTTTATTCTCAATCACAACATCAATTCCCTTCGCAAATTTGATATTCATAGTTTTCCTTTCTGTAGCCGTTAAACATGGCTGACTGCATAAGAATAAGAGTTCTTTGAAACGCTCCTGCATTTCCTTTTTTCAAGGTTGCAAGAACACTTGTGATGCGGTTGCCGTAGCTTCTTGCATCAATGATATTCTCTTCATATAAATAGATGGCAAGCTTCACTTTCTTTTTTGCTCTGTCCTTTGCATCTTTCTTCCGCTTTTTTAACACACGTCCAGTCTTTAAAAGATAATAGTTCCATCCAAGAAAACCGATTCCATTCTTTAATGGATGGATACTCGTCTTATCGTTGAAGCATAGATTCAATGCGTTCCTTAAGATAAAATCTATATCCTTGTATGCATCTATCAAAGTTTGTTTATCTTCAGCAACCAACGCTAGATCATCCATGTATCTTGAAAACAAGGCTCCATAGACAAACATTACACCATACTTGTTCTGAATCAGCACATCCACTGGATGAAGATAATACAGTGCCAGTAGTTGGCTTGTCTGATTGCCTAAAGGAAGACCGCCCTTGTCAAAACTGTCAATAATGTAGAACAGGAAGTCTTTGATTTCTCCATCTGGAAGGATTGGATGGAGCATACGTTTCAATATGTCATGGTCAATACTTTGAAAATAATGATGAATGTCTGCCTTTAAAACATATCCTGAATTTGAACCGCCGTTATCACGATAATAATATTTCAAGTCTGCTTTCAGACAGTTGGCAGCGTAATCCGTACCTTTATCTTTTCGGCATGCACAGTTTCTAGGTACATATATCTGCTCAAAGAAAGGTGTTAGAAAAACATCACAGAAACAGTGCTGAATCACACGTATCTCAAATGATGTCGCCCATACGACTCTTAGTTTTGGCTGTTTGACCACAAAGCTGTGATACGTGATTTCTGGATATTCCCCTTTTTTAAACATCTTTTCGATTCTTCGGATATTCAGATACAGATGATTCAAAAACTCCTGTACATCCGCTTTATGCCTGTGATTCGATGCAGAACTGCGAAATGCTTTAAGCAGATTTTCAAATGTAAATATTTCAGTTAAATGTTTTGGTACGTACATTCAATCTTTCACTCCAATTCAATATATAAAAAATCATACACGGTATCAAGAGTATCTGTAGACTACTCAAAATCCGTGCATGACTGATTTGCGTCAATTACGCAGGATACAAGATCCTTTATGTTATGCTCTGGTCTTTTCGACATATCGTCTTATTCTGACTGCTGGCACATCCTTTCTGGATGCTTACTAAAGCGGGCCGCACACCGATCCAAGTATTCGTTACATTGTTGTTGTTCATTGAACGATTGTTGTAATTCAGATTCATTGCATTGCGAGGCGAGCTGGATACTAGACCCATAAAAAAGCCAAGCGTACAACAAACACTCAAGAAACCCAAAACGAACCGGCGTTTCTATCCTGTATCCCGACCTAGAGATTCTTTTTTCTAAGTTCTTCTTTTCTAAGTTCTTCACTTAGTTTTATATTTGAATCTGACCAGCCCGCAAAATATTCCTCTACAGTTGCGAGCTTGCCACCTAAGTCCAATTCTTCTACAGGCGTAATACACTGCATCCGTCTGGCTCTTTCAAGTCTTCTCGTCATCCAGCGGATGTTGATTTCAGCCTGTTTTGTATATTTTAGACATTTCTGAATATCGGACTGTCGATATTCATTGGCCCAGAATATACTTTTCACTATATTTTCCGATGTCATCTGCAAGTCATGCACGATATTGTTGCGAAACTTCTTTGGTGCATGAGCACTTACTGTCACAAGTTTGTCATCAAACAACTCTGCATATCTCAACAGATGCAACTCTTTCTTCTTTTCTGCCATAATTCAAAATCATCATGAGGGGATGTTTCCCCTCATACTCCCCTCTTCATTCAGACATTTGTTTCTCATAAGATGGCAGTACTGCCACCTTCAAATGTCGGTTTGCCTTCATTTCTGGAGGAAATGAAGGCGTGGTTTTGAGCATCTGCCCATGATTTATCCTATTTGTAGTTTACAGAATCCACCACGCTCACAGAGACGGTCGATAAATCGACCGTAAAAGCGGGCCGCACACCGATCCAAGTAAACGTAACATAGTCGTTGCCCATGGAACGATCGCCGTAATCCAGAATCATTGCATAGCGAGGCGAGCTGGATTTGCTGTCTCTGAACCACATATGGTTCACTGAGTTATTTGTGCCTTTCAAGAAATTGTAAACCTTGTTGGCGTTGTTTAGATCCACAAGATTGGATACTTCTTCAACGCTTGGCAGGAATACATGTCTTGAAATCGTGTTATAAGTTGTGTTGTTATACCCTTTTTCACTGTACTTCCAACAGTTCAAAGGATAGGCACTTTGTGCATCGTCTGGGATATTTGCCTTATAATAGATGACCCATTTTGGATTCTCTGTAGTGCCCTCATTATAATACCAGTCGCTATTTGAACCACCATTTGGATCAAAGTATCTCCATTTTGGATTTGACGAAGTATTATTATATGCAGCCTGCTTGATGTCCGTTGCCTGAATGGCTTTCTGTAGCTTCTCAGGAAGCTGTTTATACCATGTGTTTTCTAGATAGTTATCAATGTAGCTTCCTTCATAAGTATTAGAATACTGGCCATCAGGGCGCTTCTCATTCGGTGTTTCATATGTTCCAACTTTGTAGTTTCCATCAGAATCCACATTTGGCTGGTACTGCATATTTCCAAGGCTTTCTCCATCAATCAGCATGTATGTATCATCATCTGTCTGAGACATAACGATGAACTTCATTCCTTCGATTTCCAGTACAGTACCTGTTGCATATCCGTTCTGTGCTTTGAATGTCAATGTGTCATTATAAGTTCCTGAAGTCATAAAGTTGGCTGGATTTGCAGTAAATTTCAAATCTGCTGTCGTAGTGCCTGATGATGTAGTCTCAAGAACAATGGAATTGTTTACGATTTGGTTTCCGTCTTTTGTGATCTTATAAGCACCCATACGTCCTGAGCTGGATTTCATATTGAATCCATTTTCAGATTTAACACTGATTTTCAGACTGGCATTGGCTTCCTCATTGATTTTTGTAGCTGATACAGTCAAAGTATCCTGCTTATTCAAGTCGATTTCTGATGGAATCGTCCATGTGTAACTGCCATTGCTTGTATAGCTGACTCCTAATGATTTTGAATCATGACTAGCCTGTACAGTTGAATTTGTCTGTACGGATACAGGTGCAACCGCATTTTCGTCTTGCTGTACTTCTTCATTCTGAACTTCAGCAATATCAAGTATCTTGAATCGGACCTGCTGAGTGTCAATTACAGTTCCTTTATCATCTTTAACATTCATATCAAAGCAGTAGACACCATTTGAATTTGCCGTAAAATCCAGAACATTCTTAGAAGAATCATTCTGTACCAAAAGCTTCTTATCAAACACATCCTTATAGAATTCACTTGAATCTTCCGTTAATTCTAATGTTTTACCAGAATCTGTATATTCCATGTGAAGCGTAGCGGATGTGTTGTCTGAAGAATATGTTGTATCAGACTTTAATTCACCGCTTGTCTTTTGTTCGGCTGTTTCCGATGCAGAGGAATCCACAGTAGTCTGTGAAGAAGATACATTCTCATTTGAGGCAGGTTCACTCTCCTGAACTGTATTGTCGGTGGCAGTACTGCCATCTTCCTCCGTTTCCATTTCAGTATTCATTTTAATATTCGATGTAAATTTTAAATCATTGACTGGCTTATATGTATCCGTCTCGTTGGCCATGACTGGCATAGATAAAATTCCTGCCATCATAGACATACTTAAAATACCTGATAAGATCCTCGTTCCAGTTTTTAAACATACGTGTTTCATATCTTATTTCTCCTTTCTCGATGACTGTGCATCATCCACATAATTCTTTAAATAGATAACAAGACCCATCTCAAACAAGGCAAGTACACCGATCCGAACCCAGCGTCCTGTATCCATATCTACAGATGTATTTACCTTTTCTGATGGTCTTTGTGACGATGTTTGAGGAACCAATGCAGTATCGAGCTTTTTATACACGGCTTTCAATGTCATGTTTGTGTTCACGACATCATTGAAATTCCACATCTTTCCTGTTTCCACATTCATCCATCCAACAAATTCATAACCATCCATCTGGTAATGTGCAGGTTCACTGATTCGGCCACATTCATCCAGTTCTACAACAGATGAAATGTCACCATCTATCAGTGTGATTTTTGCAGAAACTGCATACATAACAGGCACGGTTGCCTCATCCGCAAGCACAGGCATGCTGATACCGCTTAACACAGGTATCAGCATCATCCCCAGTAATACAAAATGTTTTTTCATGTTCTCTCCTCCATTCCATTTACTTAAGAAACTGAAAAATCATTGATCTAAACCAGAAATATCCGAAAGGTGGCAGTACTGCCATCTTGATTTCTGACTTGGATCAGCAATTTTATAAAAGAATCAAAAGAAGAACAGACCTGTCATAGAAGCCTGCTCCTCATATATTCAATTGTATGTACTGCTTTAAATTACTGATTGATGATACTTGCTGTATAAGTCAAAGTACCATTGTAGTGACCTGCTACTTCAGCAGCCTTTGTAGTTGTATCCAAAGTGAATTTCATTGTAGTTGCACCAGTATTTGTTCCTGAATTTACATTCAATACATCTCCGTTTACAGCGATGTCTTCAGCACCACCATTGTTAGCGTGGTATGCCAATACTTCAGTACCGCCGTTTGTGATTGTGAATGCACCTGCATCACCAGATCCTGCAACCTTGATATTCAATTTTTTTCCTTCTGGAATGATATTTTCTGTAACTTGGACATTATTGCCTTCTTTAGCTACATGCTGATTAATACCTGCATTTTTACCGAAGTCGATTTCTGGGTGGATTGACCATTTATATGAGTCTTCAACCAAATATTTTACATCTGTAGTTGCACTGGTTGGTTCAGTTGTTCCAGTCACTTCTTGTGCAAACACGTTCATTGTTGGAGCTACCACTGTAGCTAAAGCTGTTGCACCAGCCAATAATAAATTTTTAAAGTTTTTCATAATCGTCATACCTCCTAAATTAAAAATTAAATTGCGATTATTTGTTCTGTACTGTGTCTATGACCCACAGGCAGAATAAGGATCTATATCATATAAACCCTTATGACTGGATGCACTGGAAAGGAGGAAGGAGTACACCCAATCATAAAAGCTCATATAACACAAAAGGATGGCAGTACTGCCATCCTTGAATAGATGTATATTTGATTATTTTACATTCAGTGTTAGATTCACAACACCCTGATTTGTCTTTGTCTTCTTGTCAGAGCGATAAGGCTGGATAATGATGTAGGCATCATAAGAACCTTTTTTCAACGGTCTTGCGATCTCCATCTTCTGAATGTAGTTGTTTGGTGATACCAGTCCCGATTGATACAGAAGCTCATCATTTTCTTTAAGATACAACGCAAACGTCATGTAGAAACAGTCAGACTTAGATTCAACGCCAATCTTATGACTTTTACCGTCTTTTGTTTTGATCTTGATAGTCTGAGCTTTATCTGAATATCCAATCGCCTCGATCTGGTATTTTCCTTTCTTGGTCTTTGTGATTTCAAACAAGTCTTTGTCATACTTACCGACAGACTTTACTTCAGAATCAATTCCATTCAGCTTCAAATAGTGATTCAATTTCACTTTATTTCCACTGTCTACAACAAGATCTTCCACTTCCTTGCCGTCTACAGACATTTTATCAACGTACCAGAAGTTCTCTTCTGGATTATGAAATTCAAATCCCTGTGTAATTTCTTTTGTATTGGCAGGAATATTGAATGCACCCCAACCTGGCAAAGTTACATTTTTACTGCGATCCACTGGCTTTTCCGGCTTGACATAACTGCTCTGTTCCGTATCTACATCCAGAGGTTTATCATCATCCTTCCTGTTGAAAAGAAAGAAACCACCTAATGCAATAATCAGTACAAGTATCAGTATAATAATGTTCTTTCTTTTATCCTTTTTGTTCTCGTCCATAAATATCATCCTCCATATTTCAGATGGCAGTACTGCCACCTTGTTAAAGCTTTGAAAAAGCATCCAAGACTCCGTTGTTTCAAGACGGAGTCTTGGATGCTTTTTTGAATATCTACATAAGCAGTACACTTATGTCAATTCCATTAATAAAATATCCAGCAACTCTATTCAGACATATATTCTTCAAGATCATGCAGACATTTGGTAAGAGCATATCTAGATTCCTTAGAATTTCTCCATCCTTTCTGCATGGCTGCCAGATCACGGAGTGCTCTAAAAGTATGTGTTGAATCTTTTAAATCACCCCAGTAATCCTTGAAAAAATGATAAATCAGTCCAAATGGAATTTTTTCATCTCCATATTTACCATTCAACACATCTATGAAATAGCTTAATGTTTCCAATGCTCCTCTGTATTTTATTTTTGACTCTACATCTAGACTATCGTTCTTCATTTTTACTAAAATTCTTTCAATTGAATCCAAGCAATCTAGAAAATGTTCCATCGGTTCTTTATCTGCCTTGTATTTGTTTATATATTTTTGTTCGTTGATTGCGAATTCAATAAACGGCAGCACAGGCAGTCCTTTAGATTTCCAATTGATTCCTGATGAATTGTATTCAAAAACCGAGGAAAGAATTTTGCCTGAAGTATCTCCATTATATAAATTAAGTATCCAGAATCTGATTTGATCATTTTCAGTTAGAAAACTATCTACAAGTCTTGATTCTAGGATTGCTGATGATTTTATTTTCGTACATGTTGATTCATCATCAGCCATAGTTTCAATCAGTTTTTTACTCTTCACAGAGCTAAATAATAATTTTTTCTTTAAACTATTAAGTACCATAATCTACCTCCTTATAAAAAGATGGCAGTGCTGCCACCTTGCGTAAAGAGAGCAATCACTCACCTTTAATTATTCTGAATCCTGCTCTTTTACTTTGTTGTATGCCATCTCCAAAGCATCATCATCCATACTTTGAAGTTTTAAGCAAAAATCTACAGTATCTTCTGAGTTGTTGAAATCTATTTCTGGATGATTTTGTTTCATCTCAGCTTTATATTTATCAAGCAGATATTGACGTGCCTTTTTTGACGTTACATCCTCAGAAGATTCACTTTTCTTCGGTAATATATAACAGATTACCAATGCCCCAAGTAAACAAGCGACAATTATCTCCAGAAACTTTATTGTTAAATCCATCTTTGCACACCTCCTTTTAGTATTCAACGAAAGCAATTAAGCGGTCATAATAATATGTAAAGTATCTGCCTTTTAATGTTCTACAGGGTTCATCAACAGTTGGATCGTTGCAATCATATGGATAGATATTAAATTTTCCCTGTAAACAAGGTCCACGATGAGAATCCATCATATCCGACATAATTCTAGAGGCAACACCATAATCAGAAGTCCCTTTATTAAAAACTGCAACACGTGTAATCCCATCACCATATCCGTTTGGAATAAGCACTTGAAATTCTTCATTACCAACAAGAAGACTACCTACATCCGATGCTGTTTTAAAACAACGATCTCCAAATAATTCACGAATCCTGTACCAATGATTTCTTCTATCTTTACCATATAGAGAAATGTAACTATAGATAACATTCAAGCAACATTCTTCATTCAAGACCCTTTTTTCAAATTCATCATAGTTACTACAGCTTTCATAAAGATTTGAATACTCGTCACAGTCAAGAATACACGACGCTAAATAATATATCCTACAATCTTTTGACATATTTTCCTTCAATACATCATTAATATTTTCTAATTTCATTTTCACCCTCCTGACAGCAATCAAATAGCTGTCCTATTAAATCACCATTCATCTTCCGTTAAGAAATTTCATCAAAGCCTTGATATCCTTATCCGCTTCACTTTTCTTTTTCAGATACAGCATGTTAATTGTATCCATATCCATATTTGTGAAAAAAGCATCTTCTTCATCTAAGCCATATAACTCCTGTTCTTTTTTTGAGAAAGGCAGATTGTTTTGATTATGTCCGTCTTCATCAAGAACAAAAGAATAATCATCAGGAGTCCCGCCTCCACTCTGTAGATTCAAATATTGGATATTGCCGTTGGCATCCAGATACAATCTGTCATGTGCATCCGTTCCTACCATATGTATAACATCTGACGAAATGTCTTTAACATATAATGCCGGTAAACAAAAATATTCAAAGTTGATCAATATGTACCACCACCTTTATATAAATCTGTATATATATACATTTGATTAGTCTAAGAAAGATGAGCAGGCTCATGTTTTCTGCTCTGTCCAGACGATTCTGGCTTATGGATCATTGTCCCATGTCTAATAATTTGATGAATTAGATTTTGACATTCTCTTTAAAAATCTCAATCCATCACATGTTAAGATAGCCTTTCACAGCTAACGTTTGCAGCAACATGAAAAGGATACGTTGGAAAGCAGGAGTTTCACCTCCTACTGAGAGAATCACGTTGCTACATCTTGAAATTAAAAGTTGAAGGTTTCAGGAGTTGCACCTGATATTACTTGTACCTTCATAAACACCTCATGAAGAAAACATAGAATTGAATGTATAGAATATTTACCTATGAAAAGAGAAGAGCAATTAATAGTTTTCTTCATGAGCAGAGCCACTTGACTTACAGATAGATTAGTCTTTAAAAGGATATGCCTCCTTCGTATTTAGATGGAAGTCAAGTTAAGCATGCTGATATACAAATGCAAGTGTTATATTCGTAGAAGGAACTTGCTCCTTTTCATTGTGTGGCATTCATATATCATAAAATTGTGTTTGAGGATTATGGGAGTTGCACCCACAGAACTCGTATCCTCATGTAGTGGCAGGCTCATGTTTTCTGCCGTGGTCATTTTTGACATCTGTTTAACTGTTAAAACTGTAGGCGAAAAAGTATTACTTTCTATATTATCTCTGTTTCCAAAGGGAGATTCATAGAACAGGTTCTAACAGATATCTGGATCGACTTTATGTTTAATGCTTATTCAATAGTTCCGGTGAGCAACTAATGAGAACAATAAACAACCACATGTCTCGTTTGGGTCGTGCATCGCAGGCGGTCGAACTACTCAGCACGGTGTGAAATGCGATGACCCTATGGATAACATCACATTTATATTGGACTTACAGGCAAGCGGGAAAGCCACGTCATGCCATGCCAATTTGAAACTTTATCAAGTATCAGCTCATCGCCTTTACAATTTCTTCGTATCATGACTCGAAGATAAGAACAAGGGACAAGCGTCAGCGAGACGCCGTAGGGCAACCCTTGTTTGAATCAAGAGGCATGAAATTCAAATAACAAAAATAAAATCAATAAGAAAAATACAAATTTAGCGAACGTGTTCACTTCGTTCACGCTCAGATTTATACTGATTCTGATTATCAACTGTATTGATGCGTTCAGAATATAATCCAATCATTTTTTTCAGTTTCTCTTTTTTCTCAATCAGTGGATTCCTGTTTTCGGAGATAAACGTTTCAATTTCCTCATCAGAAATATCCATCACATTTTCGATTTTTTGTTCCGTCATCATTTCCACAGTATTGTCTACGTTTTCCAGAAGATGATTTACCTCATCAATTTGTTTCTGTAATTCATAACGTCTTGATTTTAATTTATCTATGTTCTCTCGGTCGTGTTGAAGCAGATTTCTGTAGTTCATTCGATCCATGACTTTCTGTACTTCTGTTGCTTTCCATCTAAAGTATGATTCCTGACGAACTGATTTGAATAACGTTGTTGTTGGATCAAACTTCACATTTGCACTTTCATAAAGATTTCTTCGTGCCTGCATTACTTTGTCAAAATCTCCCTGCGAATCCAAAGCACTTTGTATATCTTGTGTGTTGATGATACGTCCATTGTTGTTAATCCGCTGCATAACATCTTCCAATGTATAGCCCAATCCATCTTCATTGGGTTCCAGACGATTGGTACGAACTATATATTTGCTTTCTGGCATACGGATACGTAGTCCTTTACGTTTTCCTTTTGTCTTGTCTTCAAATAATCTTTTCAGCTCTTCAGCATCCTTCAATCCTCTATATGCCATACTGGAATCAAACACGCTAACATCTTTGTCAATTGGAATCGTAATTCGAGCTGTCTTGTCTTCTGTAAGCCATTCAAATTCTTCAGGCTCAACACGTACATATTGCGTATCATATGGAATACGCACCATGTAACTTCCGTCTTCCTCTTCGTGGATCAGTTTTACATTGACAGTGAACTGGAAAACATTGGCATCTGTTGACTTCATATCATCATAAATTTTAAAGCCCATGCATTCCATATAATTTTTGAAGTCGTTGTACGATGCAACCTTTGGAATGACAGTATCCATGATTTTTTTTATAACGTCACGATTGTTGTCAGAATGTTCGCCAAGCCATTCAAAATAAGTTTGACTTCTGTTTCGAGTTTCCTCTAAAACCGAGAAGCCATGTTTAACACAGATGCGGTCTGAAATTTCACGAAAACGTTTCTGATCTCGTTTCCAATAAATCTTCCACGGCTTACCATCGTTCAAATAATAATTAGCAGCAATGTGTGCATGAATATTATTTGTATTTGTATGGACAGCAATAATATAATTTGCCTTACCATCTGAAATAGCATTTATCCATTCTTCAGCCAACATCATACAATCATCAGCAGAACCTTCACCAGAAGGCAAAGATAATTGAAAGTGATATCCTACAGATTCACTATGAGAATCAGTTTGACTTTTCTTCCATTTAAATGCTTCAGACATTGGCAATTCACTATTAGATGCAATCACATAATGACCGTTCTCTGTTTTAGATTCACCATTGCCAATATCTAAAATATAATTCACTAGATTAACAATGTTTCCTTTCATTGCCCAGCCTCTGGTCGTTGCCATTAATATCACCTCCACTCAACAAAAAAAACACACTCTGACGAATGTGCTACGATGGCAGTACTGCCACCCTTAAATATGAATTTCTCGATTGCTTACTGTTTTTAAGAAGTCAGGGTCCGTCTCCTTTAATGTTGTTTTTACACATTCAAGGAGATGTCGCTTCTTGATACATTCAAAATACAAGTTTTTATCTTTCTCTCCAACAAAATTTCTAAAATCTTTCCAGAGAACAAACAAATCATCTGAAGCTTTATCAAGTCTATCAAAATATTCGTTCATCTCATTAAGAGTATAGCCTCCACTGCATTCCTTGTTTCTTTTGTTGATTTTATTAATAGCAGATCTAATCTGACGCATATTGCTTCCAATTTTATGAGTTAATCTTAAAAAATCATTATTCTCAGAAACACAGCATATCTCAGTATACATTGGATTCATACAACAATTAATGATATATTGAGTTACACTGATGGATAAAGATTTAGAAATATCATAAAGCATTTTATAAAATGAGTGTGACATTTTGATAAATACAAATTTATTTTTAACTTTGGGATTTAAATCATACTCATCAAAATAATCATTATAGAAAGGAATGACGGTATTTTGTGAACTATAGGAAAACACATCCTCTAGATTACTAGGTTCATTAACCCATAAATTTATGCAGGACTCGATTCTGTCAATTTGTTCTAAAAAAAAATCGTCATGAAAAATTAAATCAAGACGATTTGTATCTAAAGATTTTTTGTATAACGAGTTCAATTCAAAAGCTATCGTATTTTCCATATCAGCAATCTGAGTAAAAGTATTCATAAAATCAGCTGGGAGTTCCCTACTACAAACAACATAAAACGAATCCGACAAACACCGTTCCCTTATGAAGTTAGATTTAGAGACTCCAAAAAAATCAGAGCAACGATTCAAGTAGTCAAATAAATTATCTGATACACGAATTGAAATTCTTACATCCTTTTTTTCTGTTCTTTTTAAGTTATAGTTCTTCATATCAAGAAAAAATACCAATACACAAAAAAGGCACAAGATTTTTCCTGTGCCTTTATTTGCATTCCTTTACAGTTTACATTTTAGCACAGGTCAAAAAAGTACACAAGACATAAATTCAACATTTTTGCTCTAGCAAGATGACTTCTTTTGAAATAGAAAATAAAACTGCATAAAAACATTTAGATCAAAAACAATTTAAAAGTTACAAAGGGGTTTGGGGATGAAATCCTCAAAAAATAAAATGTGTGTACAACACATTTTTGACTTTGTATGCACAGGTATCGCAAGGACTTTGTATGCACAAAGTCCTTAGGGGATTCCAGTGTATGCACAAAGTCCTTGCTTGCTATTTTTAAAACACCAAAAATGGCTAAAAATCACCGATTTTGAAGAAAATCGGTTTTTCGTTGATTTGGTGCCATTTTCAATGTATAAAGTCAATAAAAAAAATACAATAAAAAAATAAAATGATGATCTAAAAAAATCAAAAAAGTTCATTTATTAAGTACACAAAATTCAAATTAATGTACATATAAAATTTAAAAAGTGGTTTTTAAAATGAAAAATAAATTGAATTAAAACGTCATAAAAAAATTTAAAAATGCATTTATAAATTACAAAAAAGCTGATTAAATGTGTCACGAATTAATAAAAAATGTGCACATAAAATTTATATTTGTTATTTATAAATGCATAAATCGTCAGAAAAAAAGTTCCAAATAAAATTAATTTTGCAAATTAAAAAGCAACTTTCGTTGCTTTTTAATGACTTAAATAATTTAAAGAAGTGCGTCTTTTTTTATAATAAGTGAAATAATTATTGCTACATGAATTCCCTTTTACATCTACAAAATCACCAATGTAGTAGATTTCACCATCACTATTTAAGAAACATAATTTAGAATTACATAACAGTTTAAGCATTCTGCAAATGTCTTTGTCTTTATAAAATTCATGATTTAATTCATAGAACTTATCCAAAACATGAATACCAAAACATTGTGTATCGTTGATTAATTTGCTTTTTGGAATGTAATCTCTAATGATACCGTTATGACAAAATGCAACATCTTTGCATTTTAAATATGTACTTCTCATCACTCGAATATCATTACAAATTGGATAAGGATGACAATTCCCTTCATCAATTAAGCCACTTGTTGAGATTCTAAAATGAAATACAACTGCACGCTTTTTTAATCCAATTTGTTCATCAAGTTCCTTTAGTCTTGCATAAAATGATTCAAATGTCATGAATCCTTTTTCAATATAAACCTCATTTTCATAATTATACATAAACCCACATCCATCAGGATTCGCAAGGAAACATTGTTTTAATGTTTCCTTGCTTGGCATTTTTTGATTCATTTCTTTTGTTACAATTACACACATAATTCATTCTCCATATCTATTTATTCATCATTTAAGATGTCATTTGCTAAATCTAATTCGTTAAATCGGAAGATATTTGAAAGGCTTTCTGAGTTTGTTTTTTCTAAGAATAACGGTTTCTTCCAATCACTTTCTTCATCTGTAATCTTTCTTTTTTTGCAGTAATCAATTGCATATTTTTTAAAATCATCATCCAATCCATTAAAAATTAAATCTTCTAAAGTAATTACATGACTAGACTTTCTGCTATTTTCAACAATATTTTTAAGAAGATTTAAACTAATAAAGAATGTTTCCCATTTTAATGTTCCTCTTAAAAATCTAAATTCAATTGTTTTTTCATTGCAAAGATTCAAACTATAATAACGGTCTGTAATATCATTTGAAGCTTCACCGATTCTTTCTTTATCAATAAATTTATGTCCATTTAAATCAATTAAATCTGTTCTTGAACTGCACCAATGTCTATAAGAATCTAAAGTTCTTCTTGAAAATTTAAACAATTCATTTTGATATCTTTCCATGATATAGTTTATATTTGTAATTACAGAATCCTGATTCAAAGAGCGATTATTATTATCAAAACCACATAAAGCTTCTCTTCCAATATGTACATGTAATCCACAAAGGTCACCCGTATGAGAATCAAACCCTGATTCAACACATAGATTTAACAACTCTTTAAATGTATCTAAATGATTCATAAACCACTTCCAAGTCATTGGCTGTGAAATAATTTCTACACCATTTCCAATAGAACCATCACGTTCACAAACAAATAATTTTCCAAATTTAGATTTGATTTTGTTTGATAACATTGTTGGTGTTACGCTATTTGAACCGTCAATTACGGTATTTGAATCGTCATTTAATGTAACTTCAAGTTCAAAACCAAATGTAAAACTACGTTTTAAATCCTCATTTTCATCCTTACGAACTGCCCAATCTCTGAATCCATGATAATTAAGAATAGTCATTTTTTATCTCCTTTAGGACTTATTTATCGCCTTTACAATTTCTTCGTATCGTACTTTTAGAGGAATACAACTGGCAAACAAAGTGAGACGCCGTAGGGCAACAGTTGTTTGAATCTAAAAGTACGATATCCAAATAAAGAAAATAAAAGCAATAAAGACAATAGAACTCGCAGCCATTTGCATAAAAAAAAGGATGGCAGTACTGCCATCTTGGATTAAGAATTCAATTATAAAATAATCTGTATCACACTATATTTTAATTGTTTAAAGTATTCATCACCTGTATTTATATTACCAATAATACGAATAACTCGGCTTTTACTAATCCATTTTGAATCATTCAATAATGCAATTGAATCATTTTTTAAACAGGAAGTTGACTCCTTTGGAAGTCTAAATTGTGTATATAATAAATCATTGTGTTTTTCACTTATAATAGGTACTACGAATAATTTTTGCTTGACAATTGAAATTACAACGCCTAAATGTTGGTATCCAATTTCATATTGATATGCATCTCCAAAATCACAATAGCAGATATCACCAACACTAATTTTTGTTTTTATTTGTTTTAAAGAACATTTGCGAAACATATAATTATAAAGTGATACTAAATACGAATCACGTTCATCACGGTGCATTGCATCAATAAATGAATCCTGTTTGTCTAAAATCCATTTTTTATTTATGTTATAAACAATCATTTTTGACATAACCAAATCCCTCTAAGAACAATATACATAAGATTGAAAAGTTAAAATAATCTGGTATAAAGTCTCTAAATCTAGCATGGAATTCAATTCATTATCTCCATTTTTTAAAATAAATCCATGCTTGTCTTCATCAATAATTAAATTGATTTTACCATTAGATTCATCCTTTATACATTCACAAATAGATTCACATTCACCTAATTGCATTTCATTGAATCTGTTTCTCATAATGTAACCTCCTTGGCATATCGCCTTTACAATTTCTTCGTATCGTACTTTTAGAGGAATACAACTGGCAAACAAAGTGAGACGCCGTAGGGCAACAGTTGTACGGATCTGAAAGTACGATATCCAAATAAAGAAAATAAAAGAAATAAAAACAATATAGTTTGCAGCCATTAGGGCGAAAAAAAGATGGCAGTACCGCCATCTTTAAATCACTCTATTTCAAACGAATCTATAGTATCCTCTGATGGATACACAACAAACACAACACCATCTTTATAATATTTATCAACAAACGAACCTCTTCTTTTATAGATTCTTTCTGTTAATTTGTTGCGTATATTTACTGTGATTGGAAGATTTTCCTTCCCTATCTTTCTAGCATAAGAACATAAATCATCTAAATCTTTGAATATCATATATGCTGAGTCCTTTCATTATTTTGTAAGTAAATCAAATAAATTATGGTTCACAATCGTCCAGTCACGAGGAATTAAAGAATCATTTTTTTGCATAAATGCCAGTCTTTTTAAATGGCATTTCAAATTATTTCCTGAGCAAAAAAATCCATTATTGCATCCAAGTTTTTTCGAAATGTAATAAATCACATTGCGTTCTTCATCATAATAATAATCCCAATTTGAATTACCTATTGCCAATAATTCCATATAAATTCTCCATTCTAGTTATAATATTTTTTAACACACAACTCATAAACGTTTAAAAACTGTTCGCAAACATCACTGTCAAATCGTGTAAACGATTCTGCAAAGCCGTCTCTGACAACATACTTAACTACTCCAAAATCCATGAATCCCATTTTATCTTGTGCAATTTTCATAAAGCGTTGTCTGTAGATTTCATCTGCATTCAAGTCATTTAAAATAGATTGTAGGTCGTCCGAATCATACATTTTTTTAATAATTCTCATCATAGGTTTAATCTCCTTTAGGACTTATTTACTGCCTTTACAATTTCTTCGTTTCGTACTTTTAGAGGAATACAACTGGCAAGCAAAGCGAGACGCCGTAGGGCAACAGTTGTTTGGATCTGAAAGTACGATATCCAAATAAAGAAAATAAAAACAATAAAGACAATAGAATTTGCAGTCTTTGCAGTATAGAAAGGAATGGCTATTTTGCCATTCCTTTGTTAAGAATCAATCATTTTATACCATGTAATCATCAATTTTAAATTCATGTTTATGATATAAGTCAATTATCTCATCAATAATTCTTGAGTCTTCAAACTGGATGCCTTTAAACAAGTTATAAAGACATCCGTTCACTTTCACTTGAACACCTGTTCTTTCTAAATTTGCATTTCTTAGTTCAAAAACATTGAATAAACAGAATGAATAACCTACTTTGACCGCTACCATTTTCATACTCTCCTACATTTGTTTTTAACAAATTCGCTTGTGCCACGAACATGTGATTCCTTAACCATTTTATAAAAATCATCCAATAAATCAGAGGCTTTCCATTTTAGCGTTTGTTCGACAGATTCTACATAAGATGCAACATTTGTCTTTTTGATTTGACTTGGTGAACGCATATATTCTTCATCAGACACATCATTTCTTACCAACCATTTTTCTACATTGTAAATAAAATCATCTTTTTTCATAAGTTTTAATCTCCTTTAGGACTTACCCATCGCCTTTACAATTTCTTCGTATCGTACTTTTAGAGAAACACAACTGGCAAGTGTTAACGAGACGCCGTAGGGCAACAGTTGTGCGGATATAAAAGTGCGATATCCAAATAAGAAAAATAAAAACAATAAAGACAATAGAACTCGCAGCCATTTGCGTAAAAAAAGGATGGCAGTACTGCCATCATAAATTTATAATTGATACTTTACATCAATCCAATCATACAAAAAATCTTCATAAAGTTTATTCGCCTGTAGCTTTGATAAAACATTTTCGATAATTCCACCATCAGGCAAAGTCAACGAACAATTTAAAGCATCATAAGCCAAAGGTGTTTTTACACGTAAATCATCTAATAAATTCTGACGCAAATCATATCTCTCTTTTTCATCCTTGCAACCGTCATCAAACTCATAACCATTATTAATCCTACCATACCCAAGCATCAAGTCATAATATTCTTCATCGTCATCTTCATCCCAGTTTGCATCAAGAAGATAAAAATCTTGACAAATTAAATCAAAAATTTCAGATTTATCCTTTTCATTTAACTCATAATGAAATCTATCCATAGATTCGTCCTGAACATCCGATAAATAGGTATAGTAGTTTCCGCTAAATGTTTTATTAAATGAATTTTGTAGAATTTCATCCGCTAAGCACTTTAACACATCCTCCTTATCTAAAATGCGGTATTCTTTAATGCAATAACCATAAGCATCAGATAGTTTATCTACCATATTCTCATCTTCATCATCTAAATATAAAACTGGCGGTAAACAATCCAATTCACACAAATTATCAATGTCCCATTTAATCATAATAAAGTTCATTCCAGTATCCTCCACGGCTTTATCGCCTTTACAATTTCTTCGTATCGTACTTTTAGAGGAATACAACTGGCAAACAAAGTGAGACGCCGTAGGGCAACAGTTGTGTGGATCTGAAAGTACGATATCCAAATAAAGAAAATAAAAACAATAAAGACAATAGAACCCGCAGCCATTTGCGTAAAAAAAAGGATGGCAGTACTGCCACCTTAATTATGATCCAAATGATTGTCTTTAATGACTTGTTTTACTTCCTCGACTGAAATTCCTGCAATAGATGCAATCATTTCTAAAGAAAGATTTTTCTTTAAACCGTTAGATATAATTTCAATTGTACGTCTTTCTTTCTCCTCCTCTTTACCTTGAAATAACCCTTGAGATAATCCTTGTTCTTTCCCTTTTAGAAAAATGCTATTATATTTTAATTCCATTTTGCTTCGACCTCCTTCTGTATTTTTTATGAGATTCATTTTGTTTCTAAATGAAGTATACCATATTTTGTCTGGTTCTGATTCATTCAAATCATTAAACAAATATTTTAAATCGTTCATTTTATCATCTAACTCATATCCAAATTTGTAATTTAAGTTTACAAACAAAATATGTCGCCCATCTTCTAACACTTTGTCATTCTCGATTTCCTTCATGATAAAATGATATATCGGCTTCTCATTTTGTTTAAAAATAGGTCCCTGCAATAAGAATATTACATAGTTTTCTTTCAAATGATTATAGTCGCTTCCTTTATTCAAAGACTTAGTATCCAAAGCACTTGAATAATATCTTGCCCGTTTTATTTCTTTATTTTGGATTCTATTTTGAATTTCTATATCATATAAATTTCCTTTTTTATCTTGAGCTAAAATATCAAAAGTACTCTCTTTATTAAGACTCACAGCTGTTTTCTGTGCTTCACAAGATAAAGCTACTAAATCATCACGATTCAACAATACTTGTATCAGGGTTGTTGCAAGTTCCGTATCTCCGTCAAATGCATAACTCATAAAAGAGTCCGTACAGAATGTGCATTTATCTAGATAATCTTGAAAATCACTCATTATTCTTGTCCTCCTATCTACAGTCATCCAATCAATCATAACAAAGTGATAAAAAAGATTTTTTCGCTTGGATATAAAGTAGTCGTAATCTTTGACTGCTATTCATCTCAAACATGTCTAAACCGCACGCCTCTATCACTTCTTTGTCATCATGTGTAAGATAGTATTCATGATTTTTCATTTCACACTGAAACATTTCTAATACATAATTATCATCTTTTAAAGCCTCCCGTTTTTCTAATGCAAATCTTTTATACATATTTTTATAAGATTTACTATCTGATTTTTTGCAATAGCAACATGCATTAATTCTATTGATTTTATCTGTTTCATTAGGTTTTAAGCCTAACTTGTTCATTCCATCTTCAAACTGAGATTCATTAAACGCAAAGAACAAAGGGAATTTACTCAGTTCATCTTGGTGCTTTCTTTTCAATTCTAAATACGACATAATATCATCCTCCTTGGCATATCGCCTTTACAATTTCTTCGTATCGTACTTTTAAAGGAATACAACTGGCAAGTGCAACGAGACGCCGTAGGGCAACAGTTGTATGGATCAAAAAGTACGATATCCAAATAAAGAAAATAAAAAAAATAAAGGCAATAGAATCCGGAGCCATTTGCGTAAAAAAAAGATGGCAGTACTGCCACCTAATAAATTAATTAAATATAATATCATATCTTTTCAAAAGCCAATCGGGCAAAATCTCATCCTTGTTCATAGAATTATAATGTTCCATCTCTTCATCAGTTAAATAGTTACCTGTTGCAATCAGCTTTTCTATGCGTGAGCTAACATCTGCCCATGAGAAAGTTTTTGATTCAGAATCTTTAAATAATGATGCTGAATCATTTGATGAAACACATACAGTCAATCCTTTTGAATCATGGTCAATGTAGCCTTTGTCTTGTTTTATATTTTTAAAATCATAGGTTCTGCCACCAATACCATATTCATTTTTAAGAAAAATTGCTTTGTCTTTTGCATTGACATTCATAGCTGTATACAGATGATAGATACGATATTTTCCATTCACAAAACCTGAACCAATTCTTAGAATATTGTTGATACTTCTGTCAGACCATGGACTAAAATCATTTGTATCTTCTTCATGAAAAACATCATCGCTTACATCAAACAAATTGACTTCCGTATAATGTTCATAGTACATATATTTGTAACCTCCCTATATTTATCAAAGCGTATTGGATGGCAGTACTGCCATCTTGAATAGTTATCAGTCTATATAAAATATATTATTGTCTCCTGACTCTGTTATTTTGGATTTGATACATGATTTTACATAATTAATATCCTTTTTACTAAGTCCAAACCAATCGCCATAATTATCAAACTTAATAAACAGAATATTTCCTTTTAAAACATCTTTAATTTGACCGCCATCCATTAAATATAATGTGTTATCAAAATTAAGAGATTTCCTGTTTTTATTGGTAAGGACTAAAATATTTTTTCTCATAAGCTTCCTTATAGTGTAAACAGATTGCACTGTTCCTTCTACAATCTGTTCACATTCATCTAAACTAATATGTGATTTATTCAAATTCATTGTATTATAAATTCCATTTGGTTTTAAAATTAATACATTCATAATCAATCATCCTTTTTACATCATACTGCGAAGTTTCCATTCGCCAACTGCTAAAAGTATAAAGATGATTATGATTGATAAGAAAAATGCTAATACAAAATCCTTTAAATACTCTCTATTCACACGAGTAACAAATAATTTTTGGATTGCCATTAAAATTAATACGACATTTTGAGCAATCGTATTTGAAATTAAATAATCAATCATCATTAGATTTGCATTCTGCTTTTTTTGACGTTTCATGTTTTATCCCCCTTGGCACATCGCCTTTACAATTTCTTCGTATCGTACTTTTTGAGGAATACAACTGGCAAGTGTTAACGAGACGCCGTAGGGCAACAGTTGTGTGAATCAAAAAGTACGATATCCAAATAAAGAAAATAAAAACAATAAAATCAATGTAAGAGAGAGCAAAAAAAGGATTAGAATCTATCTAATCCTAAGACAAATCATCAATAATAAACTTCAATTTATACATACAGTCATCTAAAAATGCTCTTGTGTCTGAATCCAAGATATCAGAATCATCTAAAGAAAGATTTAATGCTTTGTTTATAGCATTTTTTGCTCTCATTAATGCTTTGCGTGTTTCGGCTTTATTATCAACAGTGATAGCAGAAGAACTTTGTGTTACTGTCACTGTTGAAGATTGTTGAGTCATGCTCTGTTTTTTTATGTCTGATAAAATATCTTGGATAACTCTTTCGCCATAGCCAGTTTTTTTAGCAATCCATTCTCGCTTTTTCCCTTGTGGTTGTTGATCGATTGATACAAGATAATTCCAATAGTTATTTGCATAATAGATTTCACGAATTTTAGTCTCTTTATCTTTGACACGTTGTTGATTGTCAGTAACTATCAGCATCTGCTCCATTTGATGTACATTTGGTTTTTCAATCAAGCTTGCTTTTAGTACTGGTTCGTATAAACCACGCTCTGCTAAATAACTAATTGCAAGATATCTTCTGTGCCCACCTACCAAAGTGTACTTTTTTCCATCATCAATAGATAAATCCTCATATAATGTTGCGTTTTCCAATTGACCAAATGATTCAATACTATCTGCTAGTTCCTTGATATTTTGCTCCTCGTAAATATTATTAGGGTTTACACGAATATCAGATAAATTAATGTTACAAATTTCCATAATATAATCTCCTTAAGGACTTACCCATTGCCTTTACAATTTCTTCGTATCGTACTTTTAGAGAAACACAACTGGCAAGTGAAACGAGACGCCGTAGGGCAACGGTTGTGTGGATCTGAAAGTACGATATCCAAATAAGAAAAATAAAAACAATAAAGACAATAGAACTCGCTGCCATTTCCGTAAAAAAAAAGGATGGCAGTACTGCCATCACGCTATTTAGTATGTTTAAATTCAAATAAAATATTTTCGACCTCCTCAACATCTAATGGTTCATTTGTTTCTGTATAATAATAAATGTGTCCATAATTAGCGATATGACATTTTGCTAGTTCTTGGTCATATTCATAATCACAAATTAAGCTCAAATCTGTTGTAATTTCAACAGGGGTATTTAGATATCTACTTATCCATTCCGTTTCATGATTTTTCATAATCACACTATCCTTTCCAATAAACATTAATTGTTTGAACTACTAACTCCAAAAAAATCTAATTGTTTATCATTCAATTCACAAGTTTCCCTCAAATATATCATTGCTTGTTCCTCATCATCTTGCATTAATCCATCAATTAAATTACTAACAAGTAAAATTAAATCCTGTTTTGTAAAATCATCATACGTCATAATGTATCCTCCTTGGCATATCGCCTTTACAATTTCTTCGTATCGTACTTTTAGGGGAATACAACTGGCAAGTGTTAACGAGACGCCGTAGGGCAACAGTTGTGTGGATCTGAAAGTACGATATCCAGATAAGGAAAATAAAAGAAATAAAAGCAATAGAAATGGCATGTGATGTATAAAAAAGATGGTGAGATTACACCATCTAAAAATTAACCTTGTCTTACAACACCTCCAAATTTTGGCTCAAAAGAAATAGAACCAAACTCTGAGCAAATTTCATCTGTTCTATTCCATACATATGCCAATGCAAATCCATGTGATAAATCATATCTATCTGAATCCCATTCATCTTTGCAGTCGCTCACATAAAAGAAACTGTAACAATCTCCAAATGTAAAGTGGCTTAACTGTACATGATATACCATTGAATTAAATGTATTTTCAAATGAAGATATTTTATCCATTAAATATGTATATTGATTTGCATCATACAGTACCGCAGGAAAAAATTCATCCAGATATTCCGATAACATCAATTTCCCTTTTTTAAACGGTTTAATAACCATTCTATTGTCCACACCCATCATTTTTAATCTTTGAATAGCCTCTTGTTTTTTTTCATCATAACTAACATTCACCATATTAATTTATCTCCCCAAGGACTTACCCATCGCCTTTACAATTTCTTCGTATCGTACTTTTAGAGAAACACAACAGGCAAGCAAAGCGAGACGCCGTAGGGCAACAGTTGTGTGGATCTAATAAGTACGATATCTAAATAAAGAAAATAAAAGCAATAAGGACAATAGATACAATATAGTCTGTAGTAAAGCAGAAAGGTGGCAGTACTTCCATTCTTAAATCAAGAATGAACGATTATTGTTTCATCGTACTCTTCCAAACAGCCAGACAGCAATAATCTTCGATTTGAATGTAGGCCATAATCTAGATCGCACGTTGATAAAGTAACCATAGGTGAATCTGTATCTACTTCATCATTACAGTAAAGTGATTCATTTTTTAGTTTATCTATGGTTTCCTGTCTTTCCTCTCCAAAGTCTTTTGCATAAAACACAGACTCATTGTTTGATTTTGAATAACAGAAAACATTACATTTATAGTTTTGCTCTGGTGTAAGTAGATAGAAAACAGGATGGCTGTAAAAAAATGATTTTGATGAAAAGTTCTTTAGTAAAGTAAACATTCCTCCACCCTGAACAGAATGTCCATAAATAATATTGTTGTCATCTGAAAAGTCACTGTTCGTATTGCAGTCTAGAAATGCTGATCCCATATAGTTGTATCCCTTATAGATCGTATGATCTAAATAATAGGAGTTATTTGTCCCTTGTACTACTGGATAAGAAATCGCACAGTCTGGAACATATATCCAACCCACTATATCTGGATTGATAGCCTTTAATGCATTCCAATCAGGAGATAATATCTGTTCTCCGTTCTCATCTTTTTTCACAACACATTCTTTTTTTATCTTGTCTGTCTGTAATTCAACCTCATTATCTTCGTTGTAAATCAGCCAAGCCTGATAGGCACAGAAACCACCAACGCATAAGCAAATTATCAATATAATTCCATAGATCCACTTTTTCATATTTTCCTCTATTTCCCCTTTCACTCTATAATAAAAAAGACATCCAAGACTCCGTTGTTTTAAGACGGAGAGGGATGCCAGTTTGAATATATACATAAGCAGTATACTTATGTCAATTCCAGTTTAGTGTAGCATAACACGTAAGTCCTATAAGCACAAGCATACCCACAAAAATAAAACCTGTTTTTATATTAAAATCCTTGTCACTTATACATAAGTGTGCCAACCATCCAAATGACAGTGCAACAGAACCTAAAAACAGTAAATCTCTAAACAACATATTTATACATCCACTGTTTTTGATCCTTCATCAGCAGGTTTGAACTTAAAACAATCATATTTCTCAACCCTCTTTCTTTGTTAAGACAATTCGCCTTAATTTTGTAATAATCATATGTATTGAACCTCTTTATGTTATATTTTATGTATTACTAGGAGGTATTACTAAATGTAATTTTTTAAAACATTACTAACTACTATTTTTACTATATTTACAACACTACTTATTTCGCGAAAATTTGGTATTGCATCTACTGATAAAGACGTATTGGAGAAACAATATATACTATATAATAGTTGGTATACAAAAATATCAAAAAATAAATATGATGAAACAATCAACAAAAAATTGGCTCAAAAGAACATTAATGACTTTATCGAACATATTAATATAGATTCTAATGCATATAATCTCATCACTCTTGAATTAAAATATTATCTAAAATTATTTATAGTCAATCCAAGTAAATATACTATTGATTTACAAAATCAATTTGACAAAGACTTTGATTACATTAAATACAAATTAGGCTATCCTACCACATTGAAAATGAAAAATATCATTAAAATAATCATGATATATTATTATTCAAATCTATTATGGATTTTATATCAAATCATCTATCTTCTATCTACTCCTATGAGCAAATTAGAACGGAATTCAGAAATATTTTTTGATGGAATCATTTTTATTTCTATACTTATAGCAAAAACATATTTATTGACCAAACATTCTTATGAAAAAGCATGTAAAGCAGAACTTATGAAAACAATTAACTTTTCAATTAATCATTTTAAAGAAAAAATACATACAAAATACGAGCCAAATAATAGAAATAATCCCTGAAATTCTAAAGCAATTTCTCTCAGAATTTTCATTTTTAAAAGGAACAAACCAATATAAAATCTCAGCAATAACCTCAATTATTGTTAATACTACCAAAACAGTTTTTCTTGCATCCATCATTCTACACCTCAGAAACTACTTTCTCACCATCATATTTTGGATTTATTTGAATACAACTTTGCCATTGTTTATCCATTGTGTCACTCCTTACCATAAAAACATTTGTTTATCCCTATCCAGATTTATATATATCATTTAATTTGTGGCAGGTTTTATAAATTTTCTACCTTTTCCCGACCCAGATTTTGCAATACAATAGTTAGGAGACAGTTTAATTTTTTTAAAAATTATCCCTCCAATTTCTAAGAAAACATGGCCGTTACCTATAACATAATTCCCGTAACAGTAACCAGACATTTGTTTATTTCTATTAAAATTCAATATTGCTAATTTGGATTTAATTATTTCGATTTCATTTCTAGTGCAGTATTTTTTAAAATCTAATGTATATATGAGGCCCTCGTCTCTTACACTTGCTTCTACCTCATATAGAAATAAAATTCTTTTTGTCGTTATGTATACATTGCAATCATTTAATTTATTCGCATTTATTTTTTCACCCTTCATCTCATCACCTTTCAACGTGGCAGTACTGCCATTTTTTGTTTTACAAATTCAAAAGTGTATTTATTTCTTTTTAACAAAGTAAAATGCAGCGAATAATTTTAGCGCTGAAAACAAAAAACACAATACAAACGCAAATTTAAAAAGCGGAAAGAAGATAGAAGCAAAATCATTTGCAGTCATGAAAGTATTCATTAATAGTATTCCTAAAGCCAACATAACAGCTGAAACAACCACTTCAAAAAATAAAGGTATACTAAAATCATCAACCGCAACGATTGTAACACTAAAGCAACCTAAAAGAATAAACATTAAAAAGCCTGTGACACTCAACGAAAAAGACACTATATCTGGATTTGGAATATTCACACTTAATATTCTTTCTAGAGAATAAGCACCCATTTTCAAACACAAGAAAACAAGAAATGCTATAGCTGCCATAGACAATACAATAAAACAAATACTTTTCACCATATTAAGTGCTATATATGCCGTAAGTTTTAAAAATTTGCTTGACGTAGGCTTATCGTAAATATCCTCTACATATTCATATAATTTAGAGGATCTTATATCTTCTTGTAATGTATTAGTATTCCGAATTTCTAGTTCGTCACTTCTTATATATTTTGTTTCTATTTCCTTACCTATAGTTCTTCCGTAGGCATTTAATTCATCTTTCATTTAATTCCTCATTTCTTTATTAAGTCAATGCGTCTTAATTTATTTTCTCTCCACTGTTTTTTTTAATTTTTACCAGATACACAATGACATAAACACATTCTGGAATCGATTGCTTTAATTTGATATTTAGGTATATATAAAAATAAATCCTTGTGATGAAAATCAATCAAGCCATTTAATAAAGTTTTATTTACTAAATCGTTTTGCATTGAATATAAACATTCAAAAGAAGGAGTGAATTTTAATAAATGTGCTTGATAAGATTTATTAGGTCTATAGCATTTAAAAGTAACGATATAATTGAAATCTTTTTCTAAAGACTCAATACTAGTAATTTCTACATCAATTTTTTTAAAATAACATCCATGTTTCTTCTTTCTTAATCTTTTTTTCATCCTATCACCTTCCTACGTGGCAGCACTGCCATCATTTTTTATCCAAACAGATTTGAATAGGTTAAAACATACGCAAAAAATAAAGTAGAAAAATAAACATTGCTATTAAAAAAGAGATAAAACCAACAATTAATAATATAGTTTTAAAATTCATAAATCTGTCGTCAAAAAAGATATATAAAAATCCAAATAGTGCTATACATCCCATTGCACTATACAAAAAGTAAATTTCAGACATGCACATCACACCTCAACAACTGTTTTCTCATCAGCAGGTTTGAACTTAAAACGATCATTTTTATCAACTCTCTTTCTTTGTTAAGGCAGTTTGCCTTAATTTTTAAATTGCCACATTTTTGGAACAAATATTTGGTATATTTAATTTGTATTTATTAGGAGGTACTTTTTGAATCAAATATTCACAGAAATCATTGCTAAAATTAAGGATATACCATTGTACGAAGCCATATTATTTCTACTTTATTTCAGTTTCTCTTTACAATTTAACTTATTTGGCATCAAATACATAATCACAATAATATTTCTCGAATTTATTTGTTGTGTTTGTAAAAATCTATTTGGGAATGATTTATCTCATGAATCTAGTAAGGAATTTTATTGTTTAATGCTAATCATCTTTTTATTTGGAATCATAATGAACAACATACAATTTCATTCATTTAAATGGTTACGCATTGCTTTGAATAAATTATTTTCTATCAAGATAGAAAAAGTAAGAGTACTAACCAAATATTTAGATACTATTTTTAAAACAATTATTGGATATCAATCAACTAGTATCATCGTTTATGAAGCGTTTCATTCAGAGCAATTGAATGCAACACTTACCACACTTGTTGAAAAATTATTCACAACATTCTTTCTTTATATAGCATTGGTTTTTTTTAGTTGGCAATAATAAGTATTACAAAAACGATCATTGTTAGTAAAGGTAAAAAATAGAACCAAATTGGATATTTTTTAATTCGACAATTTTTGCTACTAAATGCATTTAATAATGAAATTATCGAAAAAGCGAGTAAAACCAAACCAATACACATATTTTGTTTAATTGACTTCTGGATATGGATATTAATATCAAAGAAATAATTTAGAATTATTATTGTTGCACTTCCAACACAAGTTAATATTAGCAACCATTTTAAATACCCTTTTTCTTTCTCATCTAATAAATCAATCCAAGATTTTTTTTCTTTCATCTCATCACCTTCCTACGTGGCAGCACTGCCACGTTTTCTTTTATTCAAAAGGTTTCTCATATTTATAAAGAAATATATACGTGTGACAATCAACTATATCAAAAGCAAAATGGAAGAGTGATTGCAAAACATAGAACAAAAAACATACACAAAAGTAATAGAAAAGCTTTGATTTTCATTAAATGTTCATCCCATATTAAGCATAATATTCCAAATACTATTAGACACGAAAATGCACTATACAAAAAATAAATTACATCGAACACTCTACACCTCAGAAACTACTTTCTCATCAGCAGGTTTGAACTAATAACAATCATATTTATCAACCTTCTTTCGACTTACTTAAATCTTTTATTACATATATTGCAGCTAGTATTAGTTGTACAGCAATTATAACTACTAAACTAAATAACCAGTACAATAAATATTTTCAAAGCAAGCATTCCTAAGAAAACATAGAATGATATATCAATTAATGTTTCTATAAAATACATACATATTTTTATTAATGATGTTTTCATAATCATACTCTTCTAGAAAATATTCATGACCTTGTTCCACATAATGATATTCAAAATAGTCCATGCAATGACTATAATCACAGTTATAAATGTTATTATACTTACTATAATAGCTACTATCTTATCTTGAGTTTGCAAAATCATCTCATTTTCAGCCCCTTACTAATTATTGTGTACCTTTCATTAAATGTACTTGTTAGTTTCTCATATACAGCAAATTCTCTTTTGTAAAATCCAAATAGTGCTATACATCCCATTGTACTATACAAAAAATAAATTACATCCATCACTCTACACCTCAGAAACTGCTTTTTTCATCAGCAGGTTTAAATTTATCATTGTTATCGACCTTCTTTTTTTTAAGGCATTTTGCCTTTAATTTAATTTTGATTATCTTTAATTGACTTTGGATAGAAAAATAAGAAAATAAATATTTGGTATACTAACCATGTGTGCGATACACTAGGAGGTTTTATTATATGCAATTTATACAATCATTTTTTACAGCAGTAATTACTATATTTCTAACATTATATTTTTCTAGAAAATACGGTTTATCTGATAAAGATAGAAGTATTGTTGAAAAGCAAAAGAAATGATAGTCAATATTAAACTAATTATACAAAGTAAGATTTTACACATATTTAGTTTTTGTGGAAATAATTTCTCTAAAGCACCTACTAACAACATAAGAAATATGACTACAAGCAATAACGTATCAGACATTTATTACACCTCAGTTTCTTTGGCTTCAGCTTTGAATTTATACTGCTGTATCTTCTCACCATTTTCATAATAGATGGTGTTTTTTCTTTTTGTATTTTTGTATTTCAACTTTTTCACATTTACTTTAGAATCATCAGCTGTATTAGTTACATTCAATCCACCGTCCATAGAATATAAACTTAAATCTGATAGCAACGAGCTTTCCAACACAGAACCATTCGGTACTGCAAATACTACATCAGGATACATAGCTTTAAATGCCTGCAAGGTAGTACGATAAATATGAATGTATCCATTATCACCATTGCTCAGCGTATAATTCCCTTCACTGATCCATAGATTTGTTCCGTCAAAGGCTTCAACAAAACCTACGTGACCATACTGCGGATATAGAGTGTTCGCCTGAGCTGAGAACACAGCACCTCCGCTTGGTGTACTGCTTAAACTAAATTTATCGCCATGAACAGCAACTATCTCTCTGGCATTATCTTTTCCGTTTCCAAATGCACCGCTTGAAAAACCGTACACCTGATAAAATCTAGACCATGCATAATACGTACACTGTGGCATTGCAAATGGATTTCCCACCAAAATAAATTTACTCCAGTCCTTTGTCAGCAACGATTCATATTTCAGTGCATTTTTAACCGAACTGATATAACCAGCTGCCACAGTTTGATTAGTTGAAATGTCAACCTTTTCGTTTCCTTCATTCTCATCAGGAATAATCGTGATTGATCCTGTTGATGTCTCAGGCTTGCCAGGTTTTTCTGTACCTTCCGTTTGATTGGTGTTGTCAGGATTTGATGTATCTGGTTTATCAGTTGTACCGCCATCCTCTTTAGGTGGCTGTGGTTCTGGTGTTGGAGCTGGTGTTACTGGCTCTGTAGGTTCAGATGGTTCTGCATCAGGAGTTACTTCCGTATCATTACCATCTGTAGTAGGTGGAGTTTCAACCTGCATATTACATACATGGCTTGCATCCACAATCGTTCCATCTTCGTTATATTCGACATTACCGATGTAATACGTGTTGTGATCTGTATTAATTCTGGTTTCATCCGCTTTGACAGTGGATGTCATTCCAGAAAGAATCAATGTACCTGTAAGTATACAGGCAGATAATTTATTTAAAGTGTGCATTTTATCGACCTTCTTTCTTTAAGGCAAATTGCCTTAATTAATACTATTCCATTTTTGTTTTAACAATTGAACATTACTGTAAAATTCTGTTTTTCTTCCACAATGTATACATAAAATCCGATAAGGTGCTCCACTTTCATATCTACCATATTTTCCTTCCATAAATGGATATGTTCCACATTTTTTACATACCTTTAAATTGTCCCACGGATGATTAACATTACTTGGAATTGATTTGCCTAAAACCAATGAATTAGACATATTTGAATCATCCTGTCCATTGAAGCATAATTTATTCCATATTTTTAAATTATGTATATATTGTTTTTTTCTAAAGATGATTTAAAGCTTGTGTTTATGTGAAGCTTATTTTTAACATATTTTTTAAATTGTCTTTTCTTCATCCTATCACCTTTCTACGTGGCAGCACTGCCATGCTTTTTTATCTTCAAAAATGTAAAAAGGTTCTTATATCATTCAATCATTTATAACTTTGTAGATTTTTCTTGCTTTTCCTTTTCCAGATATTCCAATACATTCAATCGGAACTGAATGGATATTTTTTAAAAGTACTCCTATATTTAAATATACAGTTCCTTTAATTAACACTAAACTGCCTTGACATGAACCTGTTATTTCATTGTTTCTATTGAAATTAGGGTTGCATATATTCTTTTCAACTTTATCAATTTGATGTTTCATACAGTATTTTTTAAAATGTAATATTAACGTATTGTTTTTATCAATTGTCCAAGCTTTAATTAAATAAACAAATAGATATTTTTTTATGACTATATGAACAGTATATTCATTTTTCATCCGATCACCTTCCTACGTGGCAGCACTGCCATCTTTTTTTATTCAAACAATTTTTCATGAATATCAAACATTTTTCTTTAAGGCAGTTTGCCTTAATTTTCTAATTTACGTCCAATTAGTTCATCTAATGAGATATTAAAGTAATCTGCAATTCTTATTAAGGTGCTGATTCTTGGATCTTTCTTTTTACCATTTTCAATATCACTGATTTCGCCACTAGACATATTTATTTCTTTGCCCAATTTATCCATTGACAAATTGTTGATTTTTCGTAATTCTTTTAATTTTGTTTTCATAATTTCCTTTCTAAGTGGCAGCACTGCCACTTTTTCTTTTGTTTAAAGTGTGCAGTTTAGACAACTTCTCTTTTTAAGGCAGATTGCCTTAATTTATGTTGATCTGATTTACCGAAAATTCTATGCTGTCCGGATTTAGTTTTCCCAATAACTGCTTTTTTAGAAAGTTTATATTTTTTTAATTTGATTGAATTTATATACAAATTAACTCCATTTTTTTCTTGTTGAATGATTCCGTGTGCGTAAATCTCGTTATTTCCTAAAGCCAATTTGTTTGTTTGTTCAAGATCACATATGGTCTTCTTTTGAAGTATACGTTTTAAATAAATGATTGAATAATCATCAAAAAAATATTGATTAATTATACGTGCTTCTATAAAGTAACCAATTAATCTTTTCTTAATAGAAACAATTAGTTGAACATTATCTTTGGGACCCATTAGCATCACTCCCTTCAATACGGCAGTGCTTCCATTTCTTTATCTATGAACTATCTCACTCACAATTTTCTAACATTTCATTAACTTTCTTTAGCTTCTTATAACTAAAATTGTAAACAATATTAAATTCAGAATTGTAATTACATAGTACCAAAATGGATAAGGTTTATACCTACACTTTTTCGAACTAAATGCGTTTAATAATGCAAACCATAAAAACATGTCTATTATCCATAACAATGCCAAATTATCGAATAGTGATTTTTTTATTGGAATTCTAATTTTAAAAAACAGGCACAATATAATTACGATTACATCCACTATAGAAAGAAGAATCAAATGTTTGAGATACTTCTTTTCATACTCTTTCAAATGTATAGTATTCATCAACAACACTCCTTCCTACGTGGCAGTACTGCCATCTTTTTTATCTTCAAGAATCAATGTACCTGTAAGTATGCAAGCAGAAATTTTATTTGAAGTGTGCATTTTATCGATCTTTTTTCTTTAAGGCAGATTGCCTTAATATCTGTGGTAAAATATATGTTATGGAGGTTCTTTATGGACAACATCTTTAGTAAAATATTTGATTATATTGAAAAATTACAATCAACCACATTTATATCATTTCTTATTTTTATTTACATTTATAAAAAAACTGATCCAACTATTCCTACTCTACTAATCTTATTCTTTGCATTAAACATGGGATTGCTTATATTGATAAAATTTAATCGTACAATAGTTAATGAATTCAATATTGAACAGTATTTCAAGCTATCAATTTTACTATTAATCCCAACAATATATCTAACATGTAATAACTTATCCGAATTTAGCTGGATTCAATATTGCTTGAACACTTTATTTGGAACAAAGTGTTTATTTAATAAACCTGCCATTGAATTATTCAACCTATTTATGCATATATCTGTATATTATATGTACATTTATTACATTTTACATTCTATGAAAAACATTATTACTAGAGAATTTTTCATCAACAAATTTGAAATAACAATGACGTTTTTATTGTTAAGTGTGTGTATCATGTTGATTAGCACACTATAATAATGATTGAAAATATAACAGACATAGATGCAAAAGTAGAAATAAAGTAAAACCATTTTGGTACTCTAGAACAATTCAAGGTAATCCAATTTAATGAACATATCCATGTCAAAATCATAATTATCCCTATTAGACATATATACTGGATAAACGGTTCAAAATATGATGTCCCTATCAAATTACATAAAGGTATAAAAATCAAACATTCTAGAATCATTGATACTACCAAAAATCTTAGATAAACTTTCTCATCTTTTCGTAAATCATCAATCAATTCAAAAATCGTTTTATCTCTTTGATTTTTAGTATTTGGGTTTTCCCTCATCAACAACACTCCTCCCTACATGGCAGTACTGCCTTCTTTTTTTATTTTCAAGTATCAGCAGTATATTTAGTTGATATTTCTTCACTGATTGATCTACCATAAAAATTCAGATCTTTAGATTTAGCAATGTGGTCATTATCATCCTGTTCTAGTTTGTTTTTTAAAAATATAGAAAGAACATTAATTAAATCATCGAAATCCAACACATCAAATACTGCCAATTTACATATATCAAAATAAGAAATGTTCGCTAACGAAAATATACTCTCAATTTTATAATCATTAAAACATTGTTTGTTTTTATCATTAAAGTCTAACTCATCAGCATGGCAATTAAATTTATTTCGTTTTATAAAACAATCTATGTTCATATGATGAATATCATTCCATTTATCCGCCTTATCTTGATCAAAATAAAGTGAAAAGAATCTATCGTTCAGGTTAAATAAATGCTCATCACGGTAAGCAATATCACATATATCGCTATAACATATGCGATTTCCATCATATAAATCTAATAGCATGTAGTATGCTGAATAAAAAATATAATGATCTTTTAAAGCAGATATTTTATTCATGGTTTTGTCTAAACAATGTTGGTAATATATTGAAAAAGCCATAGAAATAATTGCAATCACCAAGAATACTTCCATCAATTCAAAACAATCCCTTATTTCAATATCTGGCGATAAAGGATAATTTCCCACTATACAGGTATAAAGCATCAGGACTAAGGAAATTATAGAAATTACTCTTGAATCTTTAAGTTTTTCTGCCTGTTTCTCTTGAATATCCACTAGTGAATCAATTTCATTTAGAGGATTATCTGGCACCAACAAAATTTTCATTCAACACACATCCCTTCATTTTTTCACTGCTCATATAAATCGCCTTTCTAAAGTCAGAATCAACAACTACTCGATTCGACATATTCATTAAAGGTTGCTAATGCAACATCCAAATCATCACCGCAGCCATACGCATGATTTCCATCTTTTGTTATCACTTCTACTACATAATCATACAAAACGTTATCTTTATCAGTTCTTACTAAAAGCGAAACTCCATCATGGCTTTTTAATTTGATGCTGTTAAATTTCATCCCACATAATTCATCATATTCAATGAAATCAATCGTCCAAGTAACAGGATATGCAACTTCAATCATATATACCAAATTCTTGATCTTTTTATCTTTAGGAATATCTAGCAGAACATTTTCAGAATGAAGTAATTCAGGGAACATATTAATCATTTTTTCTACATTTTTATCAAACTCAAATTCACTATAGATATGATACCCTAAAAACAAACTCATATAATCACAGTCATCTGTCTTCCACATACATTGTGGGCTTAGACTTTCATCACAAACACTAAAAAAATAATTTAATGTAGATCTTATTTTGGCTTTATCTGAAGAAGGATACAGCATAATTTGAGAAATTGTAGAAAATGTACATCTAGCATCATCTCGACCAACAAGGTGACTGTCCACTATATCCTTATTGTCATCCAACTCCCATTCGACTTTTCCATTTAAAGAGATAATTAAAGGAAAATTGTCATTCATCTTTAACGCCTTTAATTCTAATGATTTCATATTTATCAACCTACTTTCTATTTAAATCATTATTTAATATTTATCACAATCAAGCATATACTTACTTTCCTTGAACCTTGATTTGGAAGAGGAGAATACACTTTTCCCTTACAGCATGGAATCATCATGCCATAAGAAGTATATTCATCCGATTTGAATTCAAGGAACTTTCCCGTCACCCGTCATTGTTGTCGTTTCATAGCCATGCACTCTGTCGCCAGCATTTACGTATCTACATAACAGAGATTACTTGCTCTTTGCTCTTTCATCTTTTAGTCTCTTAACTGTATAGCAGATAAATACAACGCTACCCATACTGTCGTAAATGTCTCTCATCAGCGTGTCCACCCCAGTCTATTTGTTTTACGTGAGTCTTCGACTGACACTATCTCACTAAAGACAAATGCACGTCATGACTATGTACATCCGCCTCCGTTCATTGTCGGAAATTCTCAAGATGATACGAGTTGAAAAGATTCAAATAGCTGTAATAATTTCAAACCAATGAATCATATCATCTTTCATTCATCCTCTACTGGTAACAGCATACCAATAGATTTAGCACGTATTTCCTTGCTCGCTGAATCAATCAGGTCATGGCGAGGATAAGGCTCGTGACGCATCTTGTTTAAAGTCTTGACAAACTCAAACAAGATTAATACAATTGATATAGATAAAGTGATTAATCTTGTTTGTTTAAGCTAGGTTAATCTTGTTTAAGTTTTATAAATTAATGAGTACGCCAATACTCATTTTTTTATTGTCAATTTTTAATATTTAGTTGTTATTAATTTGCTCCAAAACAAATTTCACGTATTTTTTTCCATACGGAAGGACACTTGCGATTGATTTAAAATCGCTTTCTGCAAGATCACCTTCTTCAAACATATCCGCAAGAAAAATCAGGTGTTTTCTTCGATATGCATTCCCTCCACATTCAAAATCTGTATTTTTCCATTTTTCAGGCAGTAAGTAAGACTTGCTAATAAGTATTTCATTGAAGACATCTTTTCTTCTTTCAAAATCAGATTGGAATTTTTCGTCAAACTTCAATTTAATTGCTTCGTATTCAGCAAGAATGACATCTGAAAATACATAATCCCTGTCGTTGGATGCAAACAGCACCAAAAGATCATCTTTTAATCTCCAGTTCTGATTGCCTTGAATTGGCTTATGTAAAACATATAAATCAAAAAATTGTTTTCTTTGATCTAAACTCATAGCCATAATTGCACATGATTCTTCCTGATACAGTTCACATTCTTCATCCCATTTGCATACTGTATCTAAACATGTATCTTTATTACTTCCGCCACACCCCAGAGATTCTGAAAGCATGTTTGGAGATCTCAGATATAGATAAATATTGTGATAAAATTCTCTAAAATCTATCCAATGTTCGATACGCTTTAACTCTTCTTCAAGTCGATACTTGACAAAAAAACGATTAAAAGTCCTTTCCCATGACATGACATACAAAACCCCTCTAGGCATCATAAAAACAGAAAAAGCAACTACCAATTTGATAGTTGCTAAACTGAAAATATTTACTTTTAAAATGCTTAGAAGTTCGATTTATTGAACGGCTTTCGTACCATTAAACAATTACTCCTTTACATAAAGGAGTTTTTATTTTATGTACAAATCGTGTAAGATATATTAAGAATATACCAGGATTTATACAGTTATATGTTTGGTAATATGTTAGAACTTTTAGGAAGACTTTTAGTACTTAGTGCATTCATGAAATTACTTTACACTATATTTAAGATACAGAGATTGGTAAATGTAGTACATATACATAGAAAGGACTAATCTTTATAATGTTAGAAAAATCAGGGATATTTTTTATTGCGATTGGAATCGCCAAATTTATTTACGCCATGTATTTAAAACACAAACAAAAGTAAGTCTAGCTATAGACTTTTTTATTTTCACCAAAAGAAAAAGCACATCATCTATGATGTACTTTCTTCAATCTTACGCTTTTCAAGATACTTGATTTTTTCATCATGGACCCATTCCATAATAACACGATAATTAGTCATTAAGAAATCTCTCCATTCCGGTTGAACAATAACTCTTCTTTTAAGACCCCTGTCATTTTCAATGATATATGGAAGTCTATATTTTTCATTATAATCTTTGATTGTTTCTATAATATCTTTAGGACGATTCCAAATTGGATCATTACCACCTACATCCACCAAAAAACTCGATAATAAACGATATGGTGTCTGCATGATCAATAGTTTCTTATATTCCTTTAAATCTTCATCATGTTGTTTCACACAAATAATAATTTCTTGTTTCGAGCAATTTTCAGGCAAATACTTTTGAATGCTTAAAATCGCATTTTCCAATGCGTTTGTACGCTTTTGATGAATCAACGGACCCAAGTGATACCCTTTTTCTACCACATCCTCATAGGCTAAAGAAATCATTTCATCCAAGATTTCATCAAATTCAATTGTATCCTTATAAATCATTAAATTTAATATAGCCTCTAACCAATAAAAGGAATAAGAAGAACTTGTAAACTCTAAAATTTTCTCAAAATAATCCAATCGTAGTTCAAAACTATATAAATCTAAGAATTGTAATCGCTCGATATCTAACATACCCTTATTTTATCAGTTCTGTGTACTTTTTAGAAGATGCTTTACACTTTTCTACCGGATATTTCTTCTTATTTTGTTCTAATTTCATCAACAAAATTTCTTCCATATCCACACCCAATTTATTGGCCATCAAAATACAATAATTCATCACATCGGCAAGTTCTTCACAAACATGTTGCTTATCATATTCATTATTCCATTGAAAACATTCCAACAACTCTCCTGCCTCAATACTAATCGATTTAGCTAAATTTTCTGGATTATGAAATTGATCCCAATCTCTTTCCTCATTAAACTTTAAGATTTCTTCAACTGCCCTTTTCATCTTGCCCCTCCATCATTTGATACTTCTTTGGCGATATGCCATACACCTTTTTAAACGCCTGAATAAAATGTGTCACATTATTAAAACCAACAATCTCTGATATTTCCGTTACATTCAATGTGGCATTCTTAAAAAGATTTGTTGCCTTTTGTAATCGATACTGAATTAAATACTCATATGGCGTTACATTTAACATCTTATTAAAACAACGATTGCATTGTGCAATACTCATCGTTCCTGCATCCGCAATATCTTTTAAAGAAAGTTCATCCGCATCATGCGTATGAATATATACAAGCATCACTTTTCCAATACTTCAATATCTACAATATCATCTATTTGTATTTGAATATTCTCTTTAAAATATAACACCTTATTCAATTCATCTATACGCTTAAAAGATAAAACGCCCTCCATGTACTGACCACCACTTTTTGTCTTATCCTTTTCAAAATAAGTGATTCTACATTTCGATTTCAAATGCATCAATTCAGTGATTTTCTCATTGATTTCAAGCTTTTCTTCATTTGATAAAATTCTTTTTTCCTGCGTGATTCTACCCTGTTCTATCACAGCTTCTTTATGACCTGTTAAAGCTGCAAAAGGCGCAAATTGAGCAGCACGATCTAACATCGACATCTTTGGATATTTACTTTTAGGACGATCCATTGTATACCATCTTTCATCCATTATGCCTTATGCCCTCCAATCTGCTCATTTCTTTCTTTGGCCTTGGCACCCTTCTCAAAATCCGTTCCCTTTAAAATTGAATTTTTGCCATACTTATTCTTTATTTTTAAAGTCACCTTTTGAAGATCATTTTCCTTCTTCAATTCTTCTTCATCCGCATTTGAAAATAAATCGATCTGTTCAAAGCCACGATTCTTTTCATCAACCACTTCAATAGCTGCCACATTGATTCTTCGCACCAATAAACTAGAATCCACATACCGATCATATACATCCAATATATTTTGAATTAGAATTGAATTCGCATTTGTCTTTTGAGGTAAATGAACAATTTTATTTAAGCTTTTCGGCAAAACACGTCCATAAAAATCAACCATTGTTTCACCTGTATATGCTTCATTTGTTTCATAACCAATTGTAAGAACCACTTTATTTGTCACCAAATGCTTATCAACCAAACTTAAAGCTAAAGATTCCACCATTTCCTTTACTAAAATCTTAGCCTTTTCTTTCTCATATCCACAAGATAAGACCTGACCCGAACCTATACTATTCTTTTCCGGTTTATACACCTTAATATCTTCCATTGTACAAGGCTCATATCCCCAGGCATGATCAATCAATAGTTCGGCATTTACACCAAATGTTTTAAACAAAACATCCTCATGTTCTAAGCTAAAGGCACAAAGCTTACCCATTGTATCAATACCTAGTTTATGCAATCTTTTCTCATACCCTTTTCCAACACGCCAAAAATCAGTCAAAGGCTCATGATTCCACAACAATTTACGATACCTATACTCATTTAAAGCCGCAACACGAACCCCATTTTCATCTGGATCTTTATGTTTGGCCACAATATCCATTGCCACCTTGGCAAGATATAAATTCGTACCAATACCTGCTGTAGCCGTGATGCCAGTTGTTTCATAAATATCTAAAATCATTTTCATTGCGAATTCTTTTGGCGTTAATTGATACGTATTTAAATATGGCGTCGCATCAATAAACACTTCATCAATAGAATATACATGAATATCCTGACTTGAAACATATTTCAAATAGATATTATAAATTTGTGTACTGATATCCAAATAGTATTTCATTCTTGGAGGTGCAATTAAAAAATCGACTTCAAATCTAGGATTCCGCTTTAAAATTTCATCATCTGCTGATTTACCATCAAAACGCAAAAACCCCTTTTTCCTTTGGGCATTCACGTCTCTTACCTTTTGATTCACCTCAAACAAACGACACCTTCCACCAATTCCATACTGCTTTAAAGAAGGCGATACAGCCAAACATATTGTCTTCTCTGTTCTAGAAGCATCCGCAACAACTAAATTTGTAGTTAAAGGATCCAATCCTCTAGATGCACATTCGCAAGAAGCATAGAAAGACTTTAAATCGATAGCTAAATAAATCTTTGACTTCATGAACGCGTAATCTTTTTAAGCAGAACATTTAATTCATCCAAACCAGAAGTCACTTCATTCAATTGACCTCTTAACGTAGGAATCATTTGTTTCAATTCTTCTTTTGCGGCTTTTTTCGCTTTTTTCTTTTGATATTTCTTCACCATATTTATTATATTCATATTTAAAACTCCAATCGCATCTGATACCAAACTACACCACCATGAACACTTGAGGATACACCCTCATTTTTAAATCCAAACTTACTATAGTAAGGCACCAATCTATCTTTACAAGTTAACACTAATCCTTTTCGGTTTTCTTGTCTAGCCATATGAATCATCGCATTCATGATCTTCGCGGCATAACCCTTTCTTTGATAATCCGGCAAAGTATTTAACCCAAATATCATTTGCCAGTCCCCATTTTCATCATGCATCGAAGCATCACTATACATTTCATCCGTTAAATCTCTTTGGTTTGTACAAAAACCATCGATAAAACTAATCAATTGATTTTTTTCGAACAATAAAAGAAAATGATTCGCATATACATTTAATCTTTCTTGAATCTCTTTTGAAGTCGCTGCTTCATTGGGTGGAAAACAAGTTGCTTCTACCTTAGATAATATTTCTGCATCTTCAATCGTTCCTTTTCGAATCATGAAATCACCTCGCCCATAATTATACCAAAAAAGAAGTGATTACTCACTTCTTAACGCCTCTACAGGATCTTTTTTACTTGCAATCTTGGATGGAATCAATCCTGCAAGAATCGTTAATACTAAATCAATGAAAATCAAGAATACAGCTCCATTGACAGGTAATTTGGCAATATGCGAAACACCAGTCATATTCTCAACCACCACACTAATTGGAACATTCAATACAAGTGTAATTAATATGCCTAATACACCACTGATCAATCCAATAATGAATGTTTCTGCATTAAATACACGCGTAATATCTTTCTTACTAGCACCAATGGAGCGTAAGATACCAATCTCTTTTGTACGCTCCAATACTGAAATATACGTAATGATACCAATCATGATGCTTGATACAATGAGTGATACAGATACAAAGGCAATCAAAACATAACTAATGATATTCACAACACTTGTTACTGAACTTAACATTGTCCCAATAAAATCATTATATGTGATCACATTGCTCTTTGTCTGTTTCTTATTATAAGAAGTAATCAAATCACCCAATTTTTCTTTTCCATCAAAACTTGATGCATATAAAGAAATCTTTGTCGGATTTGAGTAATCTACAACACCAAATTTAGTCAAATTTGAATCATACGTCGCATTGATATTCTCATTATACGTATTCATGTAATTCATCAATTCTTCTTGCGACATACTTGAAAGCTGCATCATCTGCTCATTTGTAAGATTTGACATGCTCATCTTTTGACCTGAAGCAAATTCGGCCTGTGTAAAAATATTGATATTTGGATTTGTCTTTTGTTCTTTTACAATTTGAGCATTCTCCGTTTTGGAAGTTACATACTCTTCCATAGCCTTTGTATAATACACACCACCCATTGTTGGTTGTGAAACCGTGGATTCACTTGGCTTAATAATTCCAACCACCTTAATTTCAGGACTCTTAGAAACAACATCCTGCATATACGATTCATTTTCACTTTGGTTGATCCATAAACCATTTACCTTTTGATATAAATCACTATTTAGAACCAATCTAAACTTTAAATTTAAGATATCATCCACACTATACGATTCTAGATTTGTCTTTGAAATCTTGTCCGTCTCTCCATTTAAAATCTTTTGATAATTCTTAACCAATTCATCCTGATCTAACAATCCCAAAGAATACAGTGCATAATCGGTTATCTCATTATTTTCATCGACCTCTAAAACCACCTCATTATAGTTTGTTGGCCACTTACCTTCGACAAGCTGATATTCATCATCTCGAAGCTTTTTCGATTCGGGTAAAGAAAGCCACACTTGATCATTGGTCATAGCACTTGAATCCATAAATTGGGTTTGCAGAGACATCATATCCGACATGCCTAATTTATCCAACAAACCATTTGGTGATACCTGCACTAAACCAGAATCTGTATTCTCATTATAAACCTGAAGATTTAAATTATAATCATACTCAATTGCCTTCGCCGTCTTTCTAAATTCTTTTCCCTTATTACTTTCAATATACGATTTAAAAGCTGATAAATTATTCTTCTTTGAACTTGATAAAGATTCTAATACATCCTCCACGTAAGGACGAGAATAGATTTTAGAATCCTTATGTTCTTCTGTCTTTTTCTTCATGCCCATCATCGTTGTCATTAATGTAGACATATCACTCGAACTCGATTGAATCTCAATCGGATAACTGGCCATTGTATCATTTTCCATTTGATCAATATAAGACTGCATACCATGCGACAATGACATAATCAATGCGATCCCAATAATTCCAATGCTTCCGGCAAAAGATGTTAAAAATGTACGTGCCTTTTTTGTCATTAAATTATTTAAACTTAATGAGCAAGCCATTTTAAAAGACATGCCAGGTCTTTTTAACACACTCGTATCCACATTCATTTCTTGTTCATTAAAAGGATTAGAATCCGATACTAAAGAACCATCCTTTAAACGTATAATTCGACTCGAATATTCATCTGCCAATTGCGGATTATGCGTAACCATAATGACAAGCTTATCTTTAGAGATTTCCTTTAAGATCTCCATAATTTGCACACTTGTTGCACTATCCAAAGCACCGGTTGGCTCATCGGCCAAAATAATATCTGGATTATTGACAATAGCACGGGCAATCGCCACACGCTGCATTTGTCCGCCCGACATCTGGGTTGGCTTTTTATGAATTTGATCCGAAAGTCCAACCTTATTTAAAGCCTCTATAGCTCTTTTTCTTCTTTCCTCTTTATTGACTCCCGTTAGTGTTAAAGCCAATTCTACATTACTTAAAACACTTTGATGCATGATCAGATTATAAGATTGAAACACAAAACCAACCTGATGATTACGATATGTATCCCAGTCTTTATCACAATAATCCTTTGTACTTTTTCCATTAATAATTAAATCACCCGAAGTATAATGATCCAAACCACCAATAATATTTAGAAATGTAGTCTTACCACATCCACTCTGTCCAAGTATTGAAACAAATTCATGTTCACGAAAAGAAAGTGATACACCTTTTAATGCATGTACAATTTCATCTCCTGAAACATAATCTTTCATAATATTTTTACATTGAAGCATAAAAAGCCCTCCATATTTTCTTAATTATAGAAAATTATCTCTTGATTTTTCAATCGACTGATTTTAACATATTGTTACGAAAGCAACAGGTGTTGATTATGAATAGAAAAATACAAATGACAAAAAGATGTATTCGTCTAGCTTTATTCGAATGTCTAAAAGAAAAAGACATCAATAAGATCACCATTTCTAGCTTATGTGAAAAGGCTGATATCAATCGTTCAACCTTCTATAAGTATTATGGCAGTCAATATGATGTCATTAAAGAAATGGAGCAAGAAGTCATACAATTGATCAATAAACAATTAAATGATCAGCCAAAAGAAACTTCTTTTATTCAATTACTCCAATTTTTAAAATCCAACAAAGAAACCATCAAAATCTTTTTTGAATGCAATGTCGACAATGAATTTCCTAAACAAGTTCTAGCACTCGATTCCATCAACAATCAGCTTGAACAAGTCTCACAAAACGATCCATACATCAAAAATTACATCCTTTTTGGATCTTTGGCAACCATCCAACAATGGATCGATGCAGGATGTATTGAATCTTGTGAAGAAATTGCGAATATCATCAACAGTATTGTAGATAAATTAGTACGTTAATCAAGAATTCGCTTATTGTATACATGAATTGAAATCATCATAGAAATAAAATATAGAATAAAACTTGTAATCAATAAACCTACACTAAACATAATAGGATCTAATGTGTTTAATAACGATTCAATCGATTGAAAGAATTTAGGAATAAATTGATTTAAGAAAGCGAATAAGAAGGTACATCCAAACACCACCACAAACAATACAATTCTTCCTTTTTCGTTGCCTTCCTTTAATTGAAAAGGCAAAGATAAAGCTAACAACAACAAAGCGGTTGATAAAATTATAAGTGTTTCCATGAAACCACTTTTACTAAAACAACCTAATATTGTGACAAACACAAAACCAATCCCTGTAATAATCAAAGAAAACAAATATTTTTCTTTCACATAATCCGATTTAGAAATAGGTAAAGTAAATAATGTATTTAATCCATGATTGGCTTCATCATACGAAATTGTAGATAAGCTTAATATCGCAAGAACCATCAAGATATAACCTGTCGCAAATGAAATATCATTTATCCCACCAATGATTCCAATGAACAACATAAACAATATGACTTTCTTACTTTTTATCATCAACAAGAAATCTTTGACTAACAAACCCTTCATATAGTTTCCCCCTTGATCATATATTCCATCAAATCATCAATATGTGCTTTTTCAATGACTAGATTCGAATAGTTTTCTACATAAAATTGTCTTTCATTTGTAAGATAAGTCGAACCTATCTTTTTTAATACATAGCTTAAATCCACAGTTTCATCTACACCCTTTAATAATGCATAAGATTCTAGATCCTGTTCTTGCAGAATGATTTTTCCTTTTTCAATAAAGTAAAATTCATCACACAAACCCTCCAAATCACTTGAGATATGTGAACTAATCAATATGGAAGCCTCTTCATTTTGTTCCATATAATCCCGCAACAAATCCAATACTTCATTTCGTGCAATCACATCTAAGCCACTCGTTGGCTCATCCAACAATAATATTTTCGCATGAAGACTTGTCGCAATAATGATCTTCAATTTTGAAAGCATACCTGTAGAATAATCTTTTAATGGTTTCTTTGGATCCAATTCAAATCGAGAAATCATAGAATCAAAATAATCACAATCAAAATGTTCATAGGAATACATTAGAATCTTTTTAATTTCAAGAACATTTAAAACCAAACTAAAACTCGAATCATTCCATACAACCCCAATTTCTTCTTTACTCACTTGATTTGTATATTTATCATCATCTTCAATTAAACCAAGATACAATTTAAACAAAGTGGTCTTGCCAGAGCCATTTCGCCCAATCAAAGCCGTTATTGTTCCTGGCTTTAATTCAAGTTTACAATCCAATTTAAAATCATTATATGTCTTTACAAATCGCATATTCTTATTCCTCCATCAAGATATCAAATAAATCTCTAATTTCATCCTTTGATAAATCATAAGATTTCGCTTTATCCAGTATCTTCTCTAAATCCTTTTGGATTTCAACTACACGCTGCTCATGTACCAAGCCAGGATTTACCCCCAACACAAACGAACCCTTACCTTGAACCGTCCTACATAAACCATCCGCTTCTAATATGTCATATGCTTTTTTAACAGTTAAAGCCGATATTTTTAAATCTTTTGATAGACCACGAACACTCGGTAAAGCATCTCCTTCTTTTAACTTACCATCCACAATATTTTGTTTCACTTGATTCACAATCTGTTCATAAATAGGAATCATTGAACTATTATTGATAATAATCATTGTATCACCTTCTATATAACAGTGTATAACAGTATATATCACTTGTAAAGAAAAAAATTAGGATAAAACTATCCTAATTCGAATGTCATCGTTAAACTATAACGTGCATATAGAAACTAAGACGTGCATTTAGCGAGGCAGAACACAAACCGTTAAAGTAAGATCGGGTAATACTCACTTGAAACGGTGAAACTAAAAACGGGTAACGTAGTCTAGAATTAGACTAAAAAAGCCGTTTCAATTTAGTCATTTCGACAAAAATGACTGAATTGAATTCAAGTTATTCCAAACTAAGCAGGAAGCTGAAGTTGTTGTTGAAAAAATGCATAACACACTGTTATACTAGGCTTTGTTGGATGAGCCATAAATCATAACCTTTGTAAATCATCCAACATTTCCTATTTCTAGAGCTGGCGTTTAACCCTTTCTGCCAGCTCTTTTTTTGTGCCTTTTCAATTAGAAATCAAGCAAAAAAAAGAGACATTCTAAGTGAATATCTCCAGATTCATTTCTGTATGATTCTAATTTTCACATTTTAATTCCTTAATCCCATACTCGTGAATTATATTCTCAGGAGCATTAGAATCAGCAGGATATAGTATTCCAGAAGCCGCATACTCATATTGTTCTAGTTGCAGTACTGCTGGATCAAAAGGTTTAACATCCACGTTGTATTCAGTGTAAACATTGTCTTCATCTGCAACCAAATCTGCTTTTATACATTCATCAATTTCATCAGCAGCATCATCTATTGTTTCTCCATATGCAACACCAATTAATTCATGTTGGCTCACATTTTCTTCTAAATGTTTTAAAGATCTAAAAATCTCATATCTGTTCATGTATCTATTCCTCTTATCTTCTTATTCATGAGTATAGCACCACGTATAATTTCGAAACAACAAAATCACGCCATAATTATAATGGACCCTGTTTACCACTGAGTACGTACGGTAATTTGCGATTACGTGGAAAACCCCACAAAACAGAAAAATCAATAGTGGTGTATTTTGATGCAAAGTACGTTGAACCCCGAAAAAATCGCCCAATCGCCTTTGGTTCATAGAAAAATTACATTTTAATGCGATA